>Ga0302206_1000001_pt1 | contig 263200 bp, 483 predicted proteins | sample II_Fen_E2_1_FD_194581 | JGI IMG/M metagenome (GOLD analysis project Ga0302206, IMG submission 194581) | Peat permafrost microbial communities from Stordalen Mire near Abisko, Sweden - II_Fen_E2_1 | ecosystem: Environmental > Terrestrial > Soil > Wetlands > Permafrost | place: Sweden: Abisko...
GTACTTGGACAACTACGGGAGTGACTCAATATAATAATTTATATTATGATAATGGAGCGAATTTAAATGAAGTTGCTGATACACATTATGTTGTTAATTGGGTGTATAGACAATTATCATCAGTTGACAATGAAATAATTATATTATTAAATTCATCTGATTGTGTTACTGAATCTGAAGCAAAATCATCTCAACCTCCAACCGTTCCTATTTTTATTAGTACAATTTGTTTTTTAATTGGTAAAATCATAGTACAAAAAAATGCATCAGCATCTACTAGTATTGAATCTGCATTTTCGTCTGTATTCGTATCTACTCCAGTAACAAATCACTCATCATTAAGTAATTTAGATTATGATAATTCAGGACATGTTGGATTTTTATCATCAAACAATTCAATAACTGGTTCAACTAGGACTAAAATAACATATGATTATAAAGGATTAATAATCAATGGAGAAGATGCTACTACTGCTGATATAAATGATTCTGAAAATAAAAAATATGTAACTGATATAGAAAAAGTAAATATTGGTTATTTAACAGGTATAACATTTAATGTTCAAATTCAATTAAATTCTAAGTCTAATACTGGACATACTCACTATCAACTATATCAACCAAATGGTTCAAATCCTTTTGTGTATACTGATAACGGTGGAACATTACATATTGATGGTAATATTACCCAATCTGGCTCAACATATGAAACACACTCAGAACAAATATATACAACAAAAGATTATATTCTTCTAAGAAGTGGGGCTACAGTTGGATTGTCTAATAATGAATATACTGGAATTGAAGCAATTAATTACGATGGTGTAAATAATGGAAGATTAGTTTTTGATAAATTTGGAGTTGCTAGAGTTGGAGATGTTGGATTTGAACAACCACTTTCTACTAGAGAAGAAAATCCTATAAATAATTATTTGGCATATTGGAATTCTGGTACAACAAGATTTGAAACTGTTGATCCAATTGATTTGCCTGTTTCGACACAAAATTATAACTTATTAACAGGAGAAACATTTGATAGAATATCAGGAGACACTTTTTTAAATAATTTAATTACTATATTAACTCAAAATATTACAAATAATTATGTTACATATACAGGAGCAACATCTAATGTAAATTTAGGAAATAATAACTTAACTTCTGGCTCATTTATAAAAACTGGAGGCACATCAAATCAATTTTTAAAAGCTGATGGTAGTTCAGATATAACTCCTTATGTCTCTCAAAATGGTGGTGTGATTTATCACACTACTCCTTGGATTAACATAGGAACAGTTTCAACAAGTGGGGTAAATATTACTGGTGTAGGTACAGCCTTTACTTCTGGAATGGTTGGAGCAAAAATTATAATTAATTCAGAGGAACGTATTATTGTAAACTATGTTAGTGCAACTTCTATTACTGTTAATTTAGCTTTTAGCGTTAATTATAATGGTATTATGTTCTCGGTGTACAATCGAATATTGAAGTTAAGTGCTGATGGATCTTTTACTATTAGTAGCTATAATAACGGAAATAGTTTTAGTATAACTAGTAACTCAGTGGCTTATATATCAACGGGTAGATTGTTTTATGGGTATCAATTAGATACTTCTTTTTCTAGGTCGTTGGCTGGTGTATTATCTATTGATAATGGAACCTCTGGAAATTATCGTGACTTGGCTCTTCGTTATGTCTATCAATCAATAGGCACATCAACAGGTGATTCAATCGGTGATATACGACAGTCTAATCAAGCAAGTACTATATTGTTTGAAAAGTGTACTGTTGCTAATGTGGAGAAAGGTAATGGTACATGGGTAAACTTGTTTAAGGTGGACGCCAGTGGAAATACAATTTCTAATTCATTTATAAAATCTGGAGGCACATCAAATCAATTTTTAAAAGCTGATGGTAGTTCAGATATAACTCCTTATGTCTCTCAAAATGGTGGTATAATTTATCATACTACACCTTGGATTAATACTGGAACTGTTTCAACAAGTGGGGTAAATATTACTGGTGTCGGTACGGCATTTAGTGCTGCAATGATTGGTGCAAAAATTATAATCAATTCAGAGGAGCGTATTATTGCTACTTATATTAGTGCAACTTCAATCACTGTTGGTAGTCCTTTTAGTATTAATTACAATGGATTTGGGTTTGGTGTATATAATAAGTGGTTTTCATTTGATGGTTCTGGTAACGCTATGTTTTTTTCTCCTACATCGGGTATTAACTCCTTTTATATAAATACTTCTAGTAATGTTATTATATATTCGAAGTTGTCTATGACCGATTCTACTCAGTCATTTCAAAAAAATACAACTGGGATTATAGAGATAAATAATAATACATTAGGAAATTATCGCGACTTAGCTCTCCGTTATGTATACCAATCAATAACTACAGCTGTAGGTGATGCAATAGGTGACATACGACACTCTAATCAAATGAGTACTGTATTGTTTGAAAAGTGTACTGTAGCTAATGCCACCAAAGGAAGTGGTACATGGGTAACTTTGTTTAAAGTAGATGCCAATGGAAATATAGTTGGATTATATAATCAGCCGATAACAACAGTAGCTCTACCAGGATTCAATATAGATATGACTACAGGAGAGGAGTTCTCTGTTACTATGGGAACTAATCAAGCTCTTACTATAATGAATCCAATTATCAAAAAACCTTTTAAGGTTATTATGACAGGAGGAACGTTAGCAACTTCTATATTTAGTGGGTACACTAGCAATTGGATTTATGGAGCATTGCAAAGTGACTACATACCATTAAGTACGAATTATTTACAATGTGAGATACGTAGTGCAGGACAAATTTATTTATGGTGGGGGATGTAATTTATGAGTTTATTTAGAGAACAAATAGCAATGGCAGGTAAAGTAATGTTGAATTTTTATAATTCTGCATTATCTCTATTTAATGCCTATAAAGATAGGGTTGTAGCGGATGGTGGAGTGTTAGGGGATAACACTAATTTCGGACCTGAGTTAGTAACCAATGGTGGATTTGATACTGATACTGGCTGGACAAAAGGTAGTAATTGGAATATATCAGGAGGAACTGCAAACTGTAATGGAGGTTTAACAGCTATTACATATATTTACCCAACTTCGGTAATTATTCGAGTAGGTAAAAAATATAAAGTTACATTAACAATATCGAATTATACTAGTGGAACTTGTTCTGTATTATTAGAAGGTGGAACTGTACGTTCAGATTCTTATTCTTCTGATGGCACATTTACATGTTTTTTAACCTCTACTACTGTAGGTCATGTTTTTATATCTTGTAATAGTGGTACTTTTATAGGATCAATAGATAATTGTTCTGTAGTAGAAGTTCTTGGTAATAGTATAACTGCTTACATTAAATTGTGCAAACTTAATAACATGTATAATTCTATTAAATTAGGTTGGCTTGGTGTTGGGGGTAATCTTGCAATTGGAACTAATAATGTCAAAAAACTTTACTCTATTACTCCACAAGGAACAGAGGTTTTAGATACTATTGAAAAAGTTGCTAACGGTGGATTTGACACTGATACCATTTGGTCTAAAGGAATTGGGATTACTATTAGTGGAGGAACTGCAAATTATTTAGTATCCTCAGCAGTAAACTTAAATCAACCTAATGTATTAACTGTTGGAAAACAATATAAGATAGTGTTTGAAATTTCTAATTATGCATCAGGGGTCATTCTATTAAATCCAACTACTGGAGTATCAACACCGAGGAAAAATAATGGTATGTTTTCAGAAACTTTTGTTGCTACATCTACAACATTATGGATAATGACTGCTGGTGCTGCTTCGTTAAGTCTTGATAATGTATCAATTAAAGAAGTATTATCAGGTGATCCTTTAGATTTGTCGAGTGTTGGGAATTCTTCATATCCTTATTATCTTGGAACTATTGCTCCAAATGAAAATCCTTATATTAAGAATACTAATGAAGGATTAAATTATCTGTTACATCCAACTATTAATTTTACTGATACAGATGCTTGGAGTATAACTACCTTGGTTAATGCTATGACATTTAGAGGAGTTACTTCCAATTTTTATGTTAGTGACAATAGTAGTGGTGGAAGTTTGTTTGGAATTGATAATGCATCAAGTTTAAAAATAAGAAATTCACTATTTACAGTAAAAGCAACAACAAAAAAGGTAGACTTTTTAATAGGTAAAAATGCAATAATTACTATAATTGCTAAGGGAGATAATACATTAGATATTTTTATAAATGGAGTGTTATTTGAAACCATTAGTATTATAACTTCTATTAATTTAAGTTGTTTAATGACCGCTGTTACTAATCAAACTCCATTTAAAGGTTCTATAGCAGCTCATATTATACGTTCACAAGCATTAACACCAGTACAAGTTTTAACAGAGTCAAATTTTATTAAGAATCTATACCCTGATATACCAAATGTTACAATAGGTACTCAACAATGGCAATCTTCTAATTGTGAGATGACATGTACACCACAAGGTAATTTGATTAATAATGTAACTATTAATAGTAATACAGAGAAAATTGTTAATGGAACTATGGAAGGGGCTTATGTAAATGGTGTAGCTCCTGGATGGTTTTCTACGAGAGGGAATACAAGTTCAAATATAATAGATCCATATGAAGGTACTTCGTCACAAACTATAACAAACATAGCAGGTAATACTGGGGTAATCTATCAATATCCAGCTACATCAATAGGATTATGGTATAAAATATCTTTTTATGCTAAGAACACGAAAGGGACTGGAGGTGCTGTAACTGATTCCAGTATAAGTTTGACATTATTTACTATATCTTCTACAGATTGGACATTATATACTATGATGTATAAAGCCCCTACAGCTAATTTAGGCTTGAGTTTTTATGCTAATCGAGATACTATTACTGACAGACATGGTATTTCTTTTGATTCAGTTTCCGTACAGCAAATTGGGAGGTCAGGGGCTAAAGAACTTTATGATGCTATTTATGGCCAGACAACTGGAACAATAACACAAAAAACTTACGAAGCAGTAAAAGCAGCAGCTATGTGGTGTTATTATAATAATGATGCTTCCATTGGAGCTGTATATGGTAAATTATACAATTGGTTTGCTGTTAAATTATTACAAATGGACATAGACTATTATAATGATACTAACCCAACAACTCCTTGGGGTTGGAAAGTACCCACACAAACTGATTTTACTGCATTAAGTACAACTCTAGGAGGAGATGATATCAGTGGTGGAAAATTAAAAAAAGAAGGGTTAAGCTATTGGAATACACCTAATATAGGGGCTGATAATAGTAGTGGATTTAGTGCATTGGGTAGTGGAGGTACGGATGCTGTTGTAGGAACTTTTTCTGGATTAACTGGTGATTGTGGTTTCTACACTGTAGATAAGTATGTATTTAAATGTAATTATGCTAATGGTAATTTAAGTTCAGTTAATGCGGCTCTATATGTTAATGCTTGTAGATCATTACGTCTCATAAAAGTATAATAAGCTATGGATTTAAATTATAATTCTAATACTAATGCTACTATTGCAGTATTAAAAACTTTTGGTTGTCCTCTTCGTTTGATAAGAGTGTAAATAAATTAATAACATAGGTTGTAACTTAAATCAAGTTACAACCATATTATTAATATTCGACTAAATTTAAATCATCTTCTATATCCTGTTTTGAAAGGTCTTTATCTATAATATCATATATAGTACCAATAACAACACCATATTCTTTTGATTTAAATTCCATTGTTGATCCATCAAAAAGTAAAAACTCTAATAGTTCTTTTGGGAATTGACCATCATCAATAAACTTATTAATATCATCTTCATCTAAAGAATCAATTATTTTTACATATGTTTCAAATTCGATTTTTAAATATCCTGTTTTTAATAATTCTTGCCTATCGGTATATTCTTTAACTACTAAATCCCAATCCATATTAATTTCATTAACAAATGGTGGAATTTCATTTACAGAAATCCAATATTTAATTTCTTTGTCCTCCATTTTCATAAGTTGTTCATATGTGTCTTGGTCTTCTGGTTTATTTGGCATCCCAGATGTTAATTTACTTTCTTTTTCTGTAAAATATTGACGAGTTTTTGGATTAACAGATAATATATTATTTCTTATATCTGGGTGAAAGCAGACTAATAAAGGGTTAATTCTATTGTTAAATTGGTCCAAATATTTTACCACGTTATAATCAACACCTTCAAATTCTGTTCCAATTAAATCAGTAAAACTAGCCCCACTTTCAATTAACGAAGAAGGAATCATAATACAATTTAATTTTATTTCTTCACCAATAACTATTTTTTCCCTTTTTTGTTTTCCTTTTGGTGTTAATAATAATTCTCCATTTTTATCTTTTGAATCTTGCATTTCAAACTTTCCATCATCACCAATTTTATATATCTTTTCTCTTTTTACATCCCCATCATTTTTTTTAGTACCTATGTTAATATAATAAATTATTTCACCCATTTCAGGAGTAATATCATGCTTTATACATAATTCATACCAAGCTTGACGTGAATTTGGCGTACCTTTCTTATTAACCCCCTTACAATTTATTATATAATCTTTGATTGATTTCTTAATTCGACCTTTGGATGCAATTTCTATTAGAGGAATATTATAATTATAAATTCTATCAATATAATCATAATAACCTGTTAAAAATTCTTTGCCATTATTATTGAGTAATTGTTTAATACCAATATCTAAAAATTTTTCAATATATAATGGCATTCGTTTTGATTTAATACTATTACCGACTAATTTGATTTTTCCGTTGCTGAATTGGTCTGCATAATTTTTACGACTGAAATTTAGTGTTGAAATACAAAAGTCCTCCGACTCAAGACCCATTTTTCCACGGAGAAATAGATCTGCAAATTCTGCAACATCCGCATCAACTCCGTAATAAACTTCACCTTCTACTGTATTTCTATTTAAACCCTTACCAATATATGTTCTTTGATTTTTACCTTTAGTTGAAAAATCATAATGTTTAGGTAGTGAAAAATTTATACCATCTGTATCCATTACAATTGCTTCGTAACCCCTATCACCAAACCATTTAGTCATTAATCGTAACGACTGTCTTCCAATGCAAGTTATCTTCTCGGCACATAGCAAATCACCCCAAGGGAATAAATTTGGAGCTCCAAAACTCCCAAAAAAGCTGTTACAAAACACTTTTTGGACAATTTGTTTCTTATCATTTAAATTATAGACGCTTTCCCATTGATATATTTCTTTTTTTATTTCAGAATATTCATCACTTTCTGGTTGGATTGATTCTATTTTTTCTTTTAGTTCATCTATTTTATTACTTGCCTCATTTTTGAGTCCTTTAGAAATTTCACGTTTATCTAAAAAATAACCTAAAAAAGACATCATTACGTTAGTTATATCTAATGATGGTTTAATATCCCAAGTTAAAGTTATTGCTGGGTATAAAGAATTTTCATCTAATTTAGCAACACTTTCAACAAAACCAACTTTAAATAATCTACTTAACCCACCAGTAAATTTACCAGCTGGTGCAAAATCTGGAATAGCTAAATTATTTTCATAAGACCAAGCCATCATAACCAATTTCCAAGTACCAGCCGTACCCATTGTACAAACCTTAGTAAATGTGGTTGGTAGGTTTTTACATAATAAAAAATTTGCTTGGTTATATCTTAATTCTACTTTGTCGGTTTCATATAAATCATCCAATAGGTAACGTTCGACGATATAACGACCGTCCACAATCACATAGCCGTCTTTTAAGGCATTTAAATCATCAACTAAATACCAATCACCATTTGAATCATTAAATGCGTAGTCGTTGTCTGTGTCATTCCATATGGTTGATATTTTGTCCCCAGGAACATAAACTCTATTAGGTTTTTTAAGTTTTGAGTATTCGCTTACATATTTTAATGAAGCTTTTTTCATATTGGAATCAATAGCTTGTGCCCTACGAACAGCGTGAATTGAATCTGTTGTATTGTGGCCCCAGATCATAGTTTGGTTAAAATATTCTACCTCACCACCAAGTTTTAAAGCTGTTTTTCTCTTTTTCTTATAAATTGGTATCTCAAAATATTTATCACTCATTTCGGCGATGTCTGTACCTAACATTTGACAGCGAACTATAATAAAATTCCAGTCGAAATTCTCTGAATTATGCCCTGTTATAACATCTGGTTTTAATTTATGAACTATTTGAAAGAATTGGTCTAAAGCTCTAAGTTCAGTATCTCTTTTTTCTTCCTCGGTATAACCTGTAATACTTATTATTTGTTCAAACCCGTGATTTGAACGTAGACCGATTTGTTCAATCGAATCTGTGGTTGGATCTAATCCAGTTGTTTCTAAATCAAATTCCAGACGTAATAATTGGTCGTAATCTTCGAAACCTTTAAACATACGTTTTCCAGATTTCATCATATATTGTTCTACAGGAAGGACTGCTAAAAATAATTTATCCTGTCCATAGACATCACATCCACCATATTTGAAAAATTGAAGAAACTTATTGAAAGACATTTTATTTTTTGCCTCAAACAATATTCGATAACCATTTTCTAATCGTTCGGTTGTATTACCATCATCTGAGTGAATATTTAACCCCTTTACCGTAATTCCAAATTGTGTTAATTTTTTTTGTAATAATATTTTATCTTGTTTACCTGTCTTAGGGTCAATATATAATTTTCTTGCACCTTCCATTTTTGCCCACACAAATGGTTCGAAATCAACCTTTTTAAGTTTTTTACCAGCTGTTGGATGCCTATATATGATCGAAACTTGCTCGTCTTGATATCCGCATTCCATTGCTATAATACCCATCATTTGGTCTCTGCCTGATAGGAACTGATTAATACGTTCTTCTGAAATTTCTTGCATTTTTTACTTTAAGTTTACGTTTGATTTTTGCAAATGTACCAATAAAATATAAGAAAAACAAGTTTGGAATTAAATTGTTGAAAAATATACTATTTTTAATTTTGAATCTATTTATAATAAAATCATCACTAAAATGGAAAACGATATTAAAAAATTATTTGAAAACATGAAAATGTTGAACCCTGATTTTACTTTAAACGAACTTGATACTTTTAACCCAACCTACGATAATAGTAGTGCTACATTTGGAGTTGATTCTAAACCAGAGCAAAATACCCAGGCGACTCAACCATCAGATGTTAAATATTTAGCTAACGTACAAAATAAGGCTACTCAGGTAACAAAGGCTGGGACTAAAATAAATACATCTACTGAATTTTCAGGTGCATTTAAAAATTGGTTTTCAACACTTGGATATACACCAGAAAATAATGTTGTTTCTATAAGTAGAGTTTTGGCCTTTGTAAAACAAGCTTTGGTTGAATTAGGATATAAATAAAATTTAGATATGAATAGAGATGTAATTAAAATGTTTGAAATGTTTGGTAAATTAAACTCTGATTTTAAAATTAAATTAAATGAAAGTGATACCTTTACCGATACATTTAATAGTGATACATTTGACTCATCAATTACAACATCAACTGCTACCCAACAACCCATTTCAAATACACAAACTACTACTTCACAACCAATAACTGGTAACCAACAAAATATTCAAATAGATGGATCTTCTATTGTTGATGATGGGACGTTAAGTGTTGGCGAACTTAGAACATTTATAAACATATTACAAAAAAGTAAAAATAAGGAAGAAGCATTAGCAAAGGTAAAAGAGGTTGGAGGGGATGTTTTAAAAATTGGACTTGGCTTGTTACCAGTAGTTGGAAATATTATAGGGGTGTCAGCAGATACTGTTAGTGTTTTTAAAAAATTATTCGCACCAAAGACTGGTTCTTCAACAAAAGAACCAAATGAATTTATGAAACTCTTACAGATCGATAATGAAGTTTCTATATTATTAGATGATAAGATTGAATATGCCTTTATTAGTTACGCGGTAAATTTACTGGATACATTATCCGATACAGATCCTGTTCCTGATTTTTTCGATAAATTAAAAGAGTTTATCAAAGAAAAATATTCTGCTATTTATAATCTCACAAAAGCATAATATATAAAAACCCCATTATATTTTAGATTATAATGGGGTATTTATTTTACTGAATGTAAATTATTAATTGCTCTTGAATTGGAACTATGAGTGTTCCTCCACCGTATTCTTCACCAAATTCTATTTTAAATTTACCAATGTATTTACCACTTACCTTTGTATCTCTTGGCCTCCATTTATAACAAACCAAATACTCATCATTATGTGAAGTTTCTTTTGGTAATACCAATGCTGGTTCATTAGCAACTTTAATGACACCAGTGTTAATATCTTCCATAGAAAACGTAATTATAGAATTCTGAATCATTTGATAAAACTTATTGAAGTCTGTCCTACCATCACACAATAATTCCATTTTTAAAAGTGGAAGTGTTGAATTTTTATTTATATAGAATTCCTGCATTTTAATTTAAGTATTTATTATCCATTATAAATTCCATATTGTGATATTTAACTAAATCTGGAAATTTTTTATGTAGCTCTAATTTTGCATAATATTTACCAGTATCGTTAATGATGAAATAATTACTATCATATATAGATCCAAAGGTATCTGGGATTAACCCGTCTATAATTTCGGATTCAGATACTTCACATTTTACGCGAATCGCTCTTATTTGTTTATCAAAAAGTTCTGGTATAAGTTCTCTAAATGTTGGTAGATCATCACCAGCTTGTTTAACCCTAATTTCTAAACCTCTTTGAGTTAATTCTTGTTGGTTTCCATTTCCTGGTTGATAAAATAAGCTTTTAAAATTAAAAGCGTTAATCTCATTAAAAGCTTGTTGAATCTTGATTTTCAATTGTTTTAAATCTTTCTCTTTTTGAGATAGTCCGAAAACCTCATTAACTGTTTTTTTATCATTATCATTTTTTGGAAATAACACATTGTTTAATGCTTCTAATACAAGTCCTTTTAACTCGCTCTCTTTCATTTTAATTTTCATATTATTCTTCTCCTAATGCTTCTTTTAATGTGATGTATTTTAACATATCTTCAATAAATGTATGTTTTGAAAATTTATCTTCTAAAAGTTTCTCTTTTACTGATAATACCTTGGCTTTTGTTTCATTATCAATAGCTTCCTTTAAAAACTCATTTGTTATATCTAAACACTCTTTTTTAGTTTTCTCAAATGTTACAATTTGATCTGATTCATTCGTTGAAGAAATACTTTCAAACAGCGCCTTTTGTTCTTCGTTAAAAACATCTGCGTATTTCTCATTAAAATTATTAACTAAATATGCTATTGCTTGCTCATCTAACTGTATTGTTTCAATATCTTTCTCTTCAATTATTACTATCTTATTATTTTTAATTGTTTCAACAACTGAATTAACTAAATCAACTTTTTCATTTATAAATTTAATCGATTTTTTCATGAAAATTAAATCATCAATATCCTCATAAAGTTTTTCATTAGTTATATCTGAAATTTTTACAATGTTATTTTCCTTTAATAAGTTAAATATTTTATTATGTTCTTCTTTTAATTGCTTCTTATTAATATTATTCAGATAACCAATTGACTCTACAACCTTGTCTTTAGTAGTTTCAGAGTAAATTTGTGATTCAATATAATTATAAACAGAATTTTCTTTTAAAAGAATTTTACTATCTCTAATAATAGACATATATTCTTTTATTATTCGTTTACCTTGATTTGTCTTAAATAAGCTTTCAGAATTTTGAAAGATTATTGCTTTTGCTAATCCGAAATTTTGTTCCATCGTATTTTTATTATAAATAGTATAAATTCTTATTTTTTACGAGACTTTTTAGTGATTTCTTTTAGTAACTTCTTATCATCAATTACGATTTCAGCTTCTTCGTTAATTACAGCTGTTTTAATTAAATAACTTTCAAGCTTGTTTGCTAATTCCATCGTGTCTTCATTCAGTAAAAATGCACTATCAAATATAGGGGTTACCGTAACTTCCTCCTCGACTGGCTTTCTACTTTCTTTTACGTGTTTAACGTATGCATCGAAATAAACATTTTTGCGTCGAATTTCAGTTAGTGATTGTTTTGTTTTCGCTTCGTTTAATAACTTATCAATATCACGTTTATATGATTCCATTGGTTTGTCTGTTACAGGGGTTTCTTCTGGTGCTGGCGCCTCTGCTGCTGGAGCATCTCCACCAATAGGTGGCATTCCACCGCCATCTCCACCGCTCATATCTGGTGCTTCCGAATCACTCATTTCTTCTCCACCGCCAAAGGTATCATCTCCACCACTCATTCCTCCGCCTCCACCAGCGCCTCCGCCCATAGCATCTTCTCCACCCATACCATCTGAAACATATTCAGCGTTTGCATCTCCATATAATTTATCAATTTTATCAAAAAATCCAGTACGTTTAATAATTTGGTCGGTTTTTGTAAGTTCAGATGCTAATGCTCGTTCCATACGTATTTCCATCATATTATCAGTAATTTCTTCATCGGACCAACCCATAATTTCCCTTTGTGCTCTGGTAAGTGACATAATTTGCATACCATTACCAACATCTCTTACTGAGTCAGTTACTAATGCAACTTTTTTAGATAACTCTTCTAATTTAAGAATCTCCGATTGAGTTGAAGGTGAATTCATGGTAATCTTAAAATTATTTAGATCATCCCTAAATCCGTTTAAATATAAATGAATAACAGCTATTTTTGTTAATTCCATTATAATAGATTGTTGTATTCTATTAATGGTTCTAGTAAACCTAATATCTTTTAATGCAAGATTCTTGCCGTTACCTGCTGATTGTTCATAATTTAAAAACTCACCTGGTATGCGAAGAGCTACCATTAATTTATTTTGAAAATATTTTAAATCTTCAATTTTATCCAGGTTTGATGCTCCTGCTAATACTTCAATTGGACTTGCCTCGCCTACTGTTCTAATTGGAATTACAAAATCCTGTGAAACATCAAGAAAGTTTTTTCTTAAATCAAGTTGACCAGTCAATGGGTCAATAATCGGCATTCTTTTAATAGTATTTGCTATTTCATTCAAATATGCAGGAACATCAGCATCGTCAATACCACCAACAAATACCTTGAAAACTCTACGTTCCATACTCCTTTCAAGCCTGTATATTAACATTTGATCTTCCATCATAGTTAAAATTCTCCAATGTCTACGTGCTTTATTTAGATAACTCGTACCATATGGAATAAAAGTTGAATCGGTTAATAGCCTAAAGTGTGCTATTTGCCAATTTTGAAAAGGAATTGAACCATTTGCAGCCGCCCATACAAATTGTGTACTTTCATCTTTATTGGTTGCGCTGGGGTTTATAAATGAAGAAGAATATCCATTTTCTACCCTTTCTACTTCATAAATTGGAAGCTGTCTTGCACCAACAATTCCATTATCAGCTGTAATATTCATCATTGCAAAACAATTACCATATTTAACCATTGAACGTGTCCACATTGGTATATTTATATGACCATCTAATCTATTAACAAATAAATCTTCTAAAATACCTTTAATACGCTTTGAACTTGATGTTATATTAAGTATTTGACCTTTAGTATTTAAACAAGTACATTCTTCAGCTACTAAATCAAGTGCGGCCCCAATCTCAGGATAGTTATCCATTAAATCACAATCCCTATACATCAATTTAAGATTTGATGTTACCATTGTTGATTGTTGAGCAATATTTGTACCTGCCTTTAGCCATTGACCTGCCAGGAGTTTTTCTTGACTCATTTGGGTTTTAACTCGATCGTATTCAACTTGATCTTTTGCTACATAGAGTGGTTCTTGATTTGGAAAATTATAAGAATTAATTTTCTTAACTTGAGTTTGAATGTTTTTATCGAAACCTGTAAAAAGTGCCGAACTCAAATCTTGGAATATTGTTGTTTTAGTTGCCATTGTATGTTTATTTATATAAATATGATAGTTTAATTTATTTCATTTTAAATAGTTATCTGAACTGACCAAAAAATGACATTCCCATAATATTTATCATTTTATTTGGATCATTTTGTGCTGAATTAATATTAATCGTCGTTTTTAATGTATTACCAGTATAAAATGGTAGTGGTATTTTATTTGCTTTAGTTTTTGAATCTAACACGACTTTATTAGCCATAATATTTTGAATTAATATCATTGATGTTAATATAGCTTTCGTCTTCTCCTTGGCCGCTTGTAATTTTTTAAACGAGAATTCGAGGATATAAAGACCCATTGCCATCGATGTAATGGTATCATCATGGTAACCAGATTGATGGTCTGGACGTCCGTTTTTCCAAATAAATGTTGTTAATTCCTGTGTAAACCTTTTAGATCGAGGAGTTATTTCATTAAATCGAAGCATTTTTTCTAAATTCATTAGCATTTGCATACGTACAGATGATGCTCTAAACCCTGGCATTTTTTTATCTACACTCTCATTATAATTATTACCATTATTTTCAACTGTTACATTTTTCAAATTAGGATCATCGTAATATAAATTTGGGTAGTTTAATTCTTGTAACTTCAAAATAGCAGCATCCCCACTTGAGCCTATACAATCAACAACTGCTAATGCATTTCCATAATAAATACCATATTGATTAATTAATTCACCAAGTATATCGCCTTGTATTTTACCTTGATATTCGAAAACCTGTTCTATGTTTGCGTGACCATTTTCATCAATATAATCAACATCCAATATATGTATAACAGATGAGTCTTCCCCAGATCCAGTAGCAACATCGGATGTTAATAAATATCTATGCCCATCGATTGGTTCTCTAAAAATCCAAGCTTCTTTAAAAAAATTATCTATATAAAGTGGTTCACGAGTATTTGTTATTCTGTGATATTCTGTTATTTCTGAATCAACAACCGAACCCCCTGAACCTAAAAACGAAACATCAAGTTCCTGAGAAATTTTCTTTTTGTCGTTATTATAACGGCTACACATACCAGCGTACCAAGATGATGATGGTGAGTAGCCTTTCTTTACCATTGACTCCCAATGTTCCTCATTATATTCAATCGTACCGCTACTATCTAAAACTGGTTCGAAGATTATATCAGTTTTACCATTTTCCTTATTGTATTTTGACCAAGATAAATTTTTATTATATCTAAGATCTTGATACCATCTAAATTCAGTAACCTTAAAGTTATTTTCTTTTTTTATTGCTTTTGAATATACACTATAAAATATTTGATCGAATCCATTTGGTGTTGAACAGTAAATTACACTTTTTGCGGAAGATGCAGTAGTACTAATAGCACTGGTAATTGTACCAGGTGTTTCAATAAAACTTGCTTCATCAAATAGAATTCTGGAAATAGCCGAACACCCACGACTCGCATTTGGTCCAGCACTTCGGGCATAAACCTTTGACCCCTTAGTTAATATTAAATATTTTTCATTTGCCTTTTTAAATATTGCTTTTGGATCTTTTGGACCACCGAGTTCAGTTGGTTTATATTCTTCACCCCAAAACCACCAAGGTATTTGTTCTAAAAAATCTTTGATTTTCATTAGATTTTCCTTGGATAAATCTAAGTTATTTGCTATTAATAGAATATTTTCTGGTATTTTATCATCGGCAAGCGCAATTTCAACTGCAAATTTCGCACAGGTTACCGTAGAAATACCAGCCTGACGATATTTATTTGAGATATTTTCTATGTTTTCGCTTAGATTTATTAGATATTCTTGTTGTTTTGGAAATAATTTTAATGGAACTGTGTTATTTTGCGTAGCATCAAACGTCGATAGATAATTCTCAATCATATAGATACGAGACTTATCCTGCCAACACTTCCGATACTCTTCTACTATTTGTTTATCTGAAATCATTTATATTTTTATTATTATGCAATTACCCAACCTAACATAGGTTGTGTTCTTTTTATTTGCAACGCTGATTCAGCGATTGCAGCCATAGTTTCCATTTGAGCCTTTGGCATCATTCTGGTTAATCTTTCAGTTAATTCTGTGATTACAATTAATTTTTCTGATTTACCTTGTTCAAGCATTATCATGTAATCAATTGAAACAGCTGCGTCTGGAACTCCCATATTACCAGAAAATCTACCAAAAATATTACCTATTGTTTGTTTCGCTTCTGCAACTAATAATTGCCTAATTAAAACTTTAGTTGGGTCGTTAAGCAACGAATAATCTATTTTACTTAAAGGTACTTGGTCTGGCGTTAAAATAACGTCTGGATTTAATCTTCGACATTTTTTAGCGTCTTTTTCGTTCTTTGTTTCATAATATGTATAAAAACAAGTTGAATTAGCTATACCTGTTGCTCCGTCTGGCCCTACTGACCCATATGGATAGCTAAATGATAAATTTGAACCAGGTGTTGAAAGTAGGTGTAGTATCTTGGTTCCATTTGGTCCACCTGTTACTTTATAAGTAATATCAGCTCCACTTATCAAGTTTGCTTTCATTTTCATATCTGTTGCCATTAACATTGTATCAAAAGCTGGCATAACAAAAGAACCTGAAGAGCCATATCCACCAATACCCCCACCTACTTGTGACATTCCATCACCCATTCCCATCCCCATAACTCCACCCATACCCATATTCATTCCTATACCACCATATGCCCCATTAACAGCTGCTGGTGTTGTATTAAATGCAAATCTTAAGATTTTATTAATTTCTCTATTTGCTGGGATTAAATAATTTTGATTTCCTGGCTCTATCGTGATGAAATCTTCTTTTAATTCCCAAGGCCCTCTTTGTTGTAATCCTACCTCTTTTGAGAAATAATATGAATAATCTTTAGCATAATCAAAAGTCCTCGTACTGAAAGCAAATGCAAAATCAGTTGTTGATATTTCTTTACCATATACAGATGACCACTGAGCTTCAACTAATAAATTCTGAGTTATGGTCGCATAATCCTCCACACAGGTACCCAACAATGTAAGTAAATCATCATCTGTTAATGGGACACTACGAACACTACCACCTATCTTAACTCTTACTTGTTTAAATAATTCTTTAACATCTGCATCTATTTTTGCCATATTGGTCAGTTTATTTACTATAAATAGTTCGTTTTTCATATTTATTCCAATTTGGACTTGTTTTTATTGGTATTTTAATTTAATAGATTTTTCAGTTTATCGCTTATAACTTCTTTATATGATATACGTATCAATTCTATATTGTTAAGTAAACAGTAATTATTTTTAACTTCATCACGTTTTTTGTTTCAATTAAAGCTATTTCTCCACCCCAATGCGGATTTTGAATAAAATGTTGTCTACCATCATATTCAACACAAATATTTAAATTAGGTAGATAAAAATCAAAAAATAATTTTCTATTCGTTTCGGGATTTCTACAATCATCAAAACTTCTTTGTCTATTATAAATAATATTATTAGTTTTAAAGAATTCTTCGGTTGCTTTTTGACCTTTAGAATTAATTAAATTAACACAAGAAGGGCAACCTTTACTCGCTAAGTGATTATATGGCATTTGCCAAAATTCACCATGAATTTGGCAAATTATACAAACCTTAGTTCTATTATTTACATATTCAACCAATGAATAATCATATTTATCTCCATGAATTAACCTTGATTTTTCAATAAATTTATATTTATCATCTACTTGGTCTCTTATATGATCATCAATAGAACACTTTGTACAACCATGTCCACTTAAATGACTGTCTGGCGTTTGCAAAAATCCGCCATGAATAGGACATATTATAATTACAGTCTCTTTTGCTGTTTTATAAATAGCTTTAGAATAATCATATCTATTTCCGTGGACTAATTTTGCTTTTATTATAAAGTCTTCTGCTAATTTTTTAGCACGTTGAATGTGTTTTCCTAATTTACCAGAACATCTGTTACAGTCGTGACCAGCTAAGTGGTTGTATGGGGTTTGATAGAATGAACCATGTATTTGACATATAATTTCAATTTTCATATCAATACCCTTATAATCTGATTTAGAATAATCATATTTATTACCGTGAACTAAGTGAGCTCTTTCGATAAATTCACTTGTTGTTAACTTTCTCATTTTGGATATCTTCCTCTATTAAAATCTTTATTCTTTTATTTAAGGAATAACCCTTTTTATCACAATGAGATTTAAACTCGTTTTTTAATTCTCTTTTAATTCTAATAGGTAGAATAACATCTTTTTCTTTTATCATCATATGTGTATTATATTTAATATACATATAAATAGAACCCAAAACAGAAAAATTCACAATTATTAAATTTTATTTTTATTGATAATTAAAATAACTTGTTTTTACCATATATTATCAGTACATTTGTAATAAATGTTAAAGCATTTTGAAATAACAACTGTTTTATCTACTTTTGTCAAATAAAATAATTAAAAAATAATATAAATGAATCTGAAAAGACTGTCACTGACAAAAATAGCTAAGGATTATAATGTTAAATTAGGTAAAATAGATGATAATGGTATGGATAGAGATTTGGTTGGTGAGCTTAATTATGGTGTATCTTACATACCACAAAGGTTAATTTTCTTGGGTGATTTTGAATCGATAGATATTAAAGTATGTACATTCTTTCATGAACTAGGACATATATTAGATACGGGTAGGTACAATTGTAATAAACCAGAGCGTGTGTATTTAATGGAAAATAGAGCTTGGAATATTGGATTTGAAAAAATGGTTAAATATGGTATAACCCCAACAAAACCAATGGTTAATTTTAAAGAATTTTGTTTGGTTGGTTATAAAGAAAATATAATATGAAAACATACGACCTTGTAGATAAATTTTGTTATATTGCCGACTGCGCTAATGCTCCTTATGAAACCATAACTGCTGAAAGCGTTGGTAAGGCAAAGGCTAAATATCACGAACGTTATAGTGAATATCCATATGTTGATATATTATGTAGGGTAAGTAAAAAAGGTAGTTATAATGCACCTTATAATATTCCTTATTTTAACGTTTATTAAATATGAAAAAGAAGATTGCTCAGATGGAAATCGTGTGGTAAGTAGTTACTCATGTAATACTTGTAGAACTAAAAGTGGTTGTTCAACATGTAACGGTAGGTGGGATTAAAATCAAATAAATATATATAATATGGAAAGAGAAAACGGGTATTATTGGGTGAAACTATTTGGCGTGAAGGATCATTGGACTATTTGCTATTTCGATGTAAATAAAAAATGGTATTCTGATCTTACTGTTATTCACCCATCGGAAATAGATGAAAATCAAATTATAAGAAAATAAATGAGTAATATTAATTTATACAGAAATAAAGAAAACGGAATGTTATACACATTAGAACATTTAGTGCACGATATAAAACATCTAAATGGAAATGCGTTTCGTGGAATATATCCAAAAGTATATTGTAACCATGTTGAATTAACACCATATACGTTTGAAAATTGTCAAAATAATGATGAAGCATACGAACCAGAGAAATATATTAAGGATAATTTTGAAATAATAGCTGAAATATATTAAAAATATAATAAAACAACAAATAAATGAAAAACGAATTATTAAACTTGATTAAGAAAGCAATGCTTTCAAAAAACAAACCAGAACTTGGAGCTTTTAGAGCTATTAAAACAAAATTTATGGAATTTGAAAATTCTAAAGATACGCCTGTTCTAACTGAAGTAGAGGAAATTAGAATTCTCAATAAAATGGTAAAAGAAAGAATGGAATCTGCTTCTATCTATTTTGGGTGTAATAGGCCAGAATTAGCTGAGAATGAATTTGTTGAAGCTGAAATTATTAAACGGTATTTACCAAAAGAAGCTTCAAAAGAAGATATTGAAACATTTGTTTTAACTTTACAACCATTTACCCAAAAAGAAATGGGTTCAATCATCGCTGAGGTTAAAACAAAATTTCTTGGTGCTGATGGAAAACTTGTTTCAGAAATCGTTAAATCAAATATGACATTATAATATGACATATAAAAGAATAATATGTACAGCTAAGCAATATATAGAAGAAAAATGTACAGATAAAGCTAGAGTCTTCATGGTTGATATAATGGTAAATACACAAGAAGATAGAGTAGTTATTGAACAAGCTATAAAAGATGGTAAGATTATAATGAATGGTAATAAAATATTATTGGTAACTGAAATAAAATAAAAATATGGGAAAAAATTATTATACAACAACACAGGATTTACATACAGTTGGAAGTGGTGATATTAAGGTTCAGATAGTGCATTGTATCGACGATGATAATATAACTTGGGATGGTAATGGCTTAAATGATTGTGATGACGATGAATAATATGGAACCAACATTTTTAGAATTACACACAAAATCGTTTGAATATGATGGTTTTTGGGTTAATACTTATAGGGAAACTGTACTTTATAATATTGAAACAAGATATACTAATGATGTATTAAAAGAATGGACTATTACCGACATATTACCAAATAAAAACGATTTTTTGATCAAATGGTCTAAAAGATATATTCCATTGACGGATGAAGAAGTAGAAGAAAAATATAATAGATAATATAATTAAACAAACTAAAATATGAAATGTTCTCATTTCAATTATGAGCAGTTTCTAAAAACATAGTAAACTATGAAATTAATTTGTAATTTTTATGATTACTGGGTTTACTGATAAACCCTCTATCCCGTCCGAAAAAACATTCGGGATTGCTTTTCTTAATATATTATAACTACCATTCACATCTGCATTTATATAAGTATTTTCTTTCTTAATTTTATATAAACCTCTATATTTACGATATCCACTGAACTCTGGTTCAGTTTTTATTTTTTCATAAACAGGAATCTTATCTAAGTTAAGAAATGATGCTTTACTTGTATAACTCTCTTCTTGTAGTATAATATTTATTCCCTCTTTTTCGCATTTATAAACAACCATATTTATAAATCTACTGTGGGGAATGTTAACGAAGTTCTGATTAGTGTCTTTTCTCATATTGGAATCTTGTTTCCAACCATCGTTCTTGCCGATAATTACGGTGTTAATTTCTTTTTCTTTTACAAAGTCAATAATTAATTTGCTCGCTTTATGTAGATAATTATCTACTTTTCTATTCCTTTTATTTGTTACTTTTCTAAGTTTTTTACTTGTTTTCTTTTTATTTCTTATTTCTAAAACTGTTTTATATTCAGCTATTTTCTTATTATAAAACTGATTAATAGATTTTAATGGTTTACCATTAATAATAATAGGATTTATATCTTTAACGTTACTTGTAATAGTTGCTAAATTATTAACACCTAAATCTAAACTAATATATCTATTATTGTTTTCTAATTTAGGTTTGTCGGGAACTGTATAAACAACCTCAATTACATAATGGTCTAAATGCGGAACAATACGCACCATATTAATATTTTCCTTTTTAGAACTAATTTCTATATTAGTTTTTGAAAGAGCAACTATGCCATGTTTAAGCCGTTTTTTAGAAATAGCACCTTTTTCGTAAATGGTTATAAACCTACCATAAGTTTTATTTAAATACTTAGGAAGAGCTGGTTTGCCGTTATATTTTGTTTTATTTTTTGAATAATTTTTAATAGATTTAAAAAATGATTTCCAATTCCTGTCCAAAGTCATTAAAGTTTGATTAGAAACCTTAATTGGTAATTGGTACATATCAAACTGTTTATTATCAATTAATATTCGATTAATCGCATTATAATTTAAATAGTTAGCAAAAGTACGAACACCTTGTTCTTTTTCTTTAAAAGTATTTATAAACTCATTGCGAACAATGTAATTAGCATAATTGTAAAGATTCTTCGATTTAAAACATAAACCATTACATTCAGAAAAAAGTGAATGAGATTTATTGATAATATGTTTTTCTACTAATTGCATTATTTATTTTCGGTGTATACACTTATTATTTTAATATAAATAGATATAAAATCTCAAAAATTAAATTTTATTTAAATTATTTACCGCTATTTTAACAAATGTACGTTTAAAAAATTAGAAAAACAAGTTATTTCAAAATTTATTTTAGATATTTTGTTATTTTAACAATTAAAACTTGTTTTTCTCAAATATTACCCGTACATTTGTGTAGAATTTAAAACAAAATAAATTATTTTTAAAATAAATGAAAATAATTTGAAAATAAAATGAATTTTTAAAATAATAAACTATTTATATTAAAATAATAATAAAAAACTAATAATGCTGAAATTTTATTTAAATATTATTCTAATTTCAATATTGAACACTTTAGTGGGCATGTGGAACTCTGCGTCAAATCTACGACCTTCCACAGCAACGAGTTTTTATAGTTCAGAAGTAGAAGAACATATTTGTTTTAATGGTAGTGATTATAGAACAATAGGTAATAATAATTCGTATGCAAACGTGCAACCGATACAAAAACATAAAACAATTAGAACAACATAAATCAGTAGAGATCTTTTCAGATATCTACAACGATATTTGGAAAGGAATTTTAAGTGAGACTTTGAAAGTCGAACAAATTACAATCCAAATGTAGTTTGTTCGACTTTTTTATTTTAAAATACTTGCCGAAGTAGTTCAGTGATAGAACAAATGATTTGTAATCATTAGGTCGTGAGTTTGACCCTCACCTTTGGCTCCAAAAAAAGATCTTTGACATATTGTACAAAAAAATGCTCAATTCGACTATCGGTTAGGTCGTCAGGTTTTCATCCTGGAAAGAGGGGTCCAACTCCCCTATTGAGTACTAAATGGTCCATTAGAGGAGTCTGGCCGTCCCCGTTTCCCTGTCACGGAAAAAATCACGGATTCGAATTCCGTATGGACCGCATATTGGGAAGTATATCAATTGGTTAGATTGCTTCATTTTATATCGATTATTATTTTTATAAAGTTTTTAAGTTCGAAACGCACTTTTTTGACAATTCACACTATTTATATTAAAAAATAGTATGAACGAAGATGAAGAGTTAATTGATTTAATAAAAAAATCGAAATCAAAAAACGAAATATCCCTTAAATTTTATGGATATTCAAATAAAAAAACTTATAAAAAGATAGATGAGTTTATATCTAAAAATGGAATTAATGATGAACATTTAAATAAAAAAATTAAATATTGTCCTAATTGTGGTAATATAGTAACAAAGAAAGGAAATACATTTTGTAATAGGAGTTGTTCTGCTTCTTATACTAATAAGGGTAAAATTAAAACAACTGAAGAAAAAATAAATATTTCAAATGGATTATTACTATATCATTTTAATAATTATGATAATAAAAAATATACCATTGTAGATTCAGATAATAAAAATAATAATAGCAAAATAGTAGTTAAAAGATTAACAAAATTTTGCGAATATTGTAATACTGAGTTTACACCTAAAAAAGGAAAACAAAAATTTTGCTCACCGTCTTGCGGAACAAAAAATAAACATACTTCAGATGAAACTAAAGAAAAATTAAGAAATATAATGAATAAAAAGGTTAAAAATGGTACCCATCAAGGGTGGAAATCAAGATCTAAATTAGATAGATCTTATCCTGAGAAATATTTTGAGGGTTATTTTAATAATGAAAATATTATAGGATGGGAACCAGAGCTACCTGTTGGTAAATATTTTATTGATTTTGGATTTATTGAAAGAAAGATAGCTTTAGAAATTGATGGTAAACAACATGAATACAGTGAAAGAAAAATTAAAGATAAAGAAAAAGACACATTCTTAACGGAAAATGGCTGGGCGGTTTTTAGAATTAAATGGTATAACCCAATTAATAAGAAAAATAAACAACTACTTTATGAACAAATTGAAATCTTTAAAAAATTAATGAATAAATAAACGAGATGCGATCCATTGGTGCGGTTACCTCACTTGGAATGAGGGTTATTGGGTGTTCAATTCGCCTCATCTCGACAAATTAAAATATATTGCGGGGGAATGAAACAGACATATAAATCATGATAGTCTCATAAGCTATTTATAATAGGCGCGACTCCTATACCCGCAACCAATAATGTTTCCTTAGTTCAATGGATAGAACAAAAAACTTCTAATTTTTAGATATTGGTTCGATTCCAATAGGAAATACTTAAATCTCTCATAAGTCATGCGGTATGGCGATGCTCTGCAAAAGCATGTAGGTTTGTTCAACTCAAACATGGGAGTCAAATAATATTCCCCTATGGTAGAATTGGCTAAATACGCCAGACTTTGATTCTGGTATCCTAACGGATGTGTACGTTCGAGTCGTGCTGGGGGAACAAAAATGGAAAGTTGGGTGAGAGGATTATACCACCTGTTTGCTAAACAGACGATCAGTTAAATGGTCCACAGATTCGAATTCTGTACTTTCCGCAAAAAATAATATGGGGCTTTCATATATCGACTATTATGACTGGTTTGCATCCAGTACAGAGGGTTTCGACTACCCTAAGTTCCACAAACAAAATAGTTTTATTATATAATGGGATATAGCTCAACTGGTTAGATCACAAAACTGATAATTTTGAGGCTGGGGATTCAAGTTCCTCTATCCCAACAAAAATTAAACATTGGAGATTAGCTCAGTGGTAGAGCATCTATTTTACATGTAGAGGGTCCACGGTCCAATTCCGTGATTTCCAACAAATGGTGACGTAGCTCAGTTGATAGAGCGTTCCCTTCATGCGGGAAATGTCGGTGGTTTGAGTCCATCCGTCGCTACAATAATAATGGGGTGTGACAGACGTGGTGTATGTGATGGTCTGAAAAACCATTTAAAGAGATTCGATTTCTCTCACTCCAACTTTTAAAACTATTTTCGAACTTAGTAAATTATTTAAAAATAAATTAGTTCGATTTCATACTTTTCCACTTTTTTTCATATTTATATGTAAAGTATTAATATGGAAAATAAAAAAGAAACGTATGATATATTAAATTCATTTAAAACAAAAACAGAAGCTTATAAATATTTTGGAATATCAACAAACTCTAATGGTATACTCGAACTAAATAAGTTATCCAATTCAGTTGGTTTTGATCTAAATATATATAAACTGAAAAGAAACCCGAAAAGATATTGTTTAAACTGTAATAAAGAATTAACTAAAGGTCAAAAAAAGTTTTGTTCTACAAGCTGTTCTACAACATACAATAATACTGGTAGAATTTTAGATGAGAAAACTAAAAATAATATACGACTTGGAAGAATTAAATATAATAATGAACACAATGTAAAAAAATAAAATTATGTAAAATATGTGGGCAAGAAAAATGCACTAACTTAGAAGTTTGTAATCATATGTATAGTTGGTTCGAGAATTTAAGTTGTTTTGGATTTGACATAAAAAAGCTTGGGACTATTAATATTTATCTTGAATATTATAGAATCAAAGAATTATTACTAAAAGAATATTTTGATAATGAAATGTCTCCTAAGGATATTTCAATTAAATATAATTATAATAAAACATATGAAAATTTATTACATATATTAAAGACATTCGGGATTAAGACAAGAAATCCTTCAGAAAGTGCATTAAATTCATGTTTACAAAATACAAATACATCGGTCTATTCAAATGATACAAATTATAGTTTTAAACATGGGTGGCATGAAACATGGGATAAAAAATTAATATATTATAGAAGTTCTTATGAACTTGAATATGCATTAGAATTAGATGAAAAGAAAATTATTTATGAAGTTGAATTTTTTAGAATAAAATATTGGGATAGTGTAAAATTAAAATATAGGGCTGCAATTCCAGATTTTTATATTAAAAGTGATAATTTAATTGTTGAAATAAAATCTAAAGTAACATTCAATAAACAGAATATAATTGATAAATTTAATGAGTATATTAAAATTGGTTATAATGTGTGCTTATTATACGAAAAACAATATTATTCATATGATAATATGCTAAATATGAGTGAAAATAAATACTTATTTAAATCTTACATGTAAAAATGGTCTTGTAGCTCAGTGAACAGAGCGTCTGAATACGAATCAGAAGGTCGGGAGTCTAATTCTCTCCAGGATCACCAAAAATGGTTTTTTAAAGTTGTACCATCTCCAAAAACAACAATGTAAGCTCCCTTAGCTCAGTTGGTTAGAGCTGCTGACTCATAATCAGAGGATCGGATGTTCAAATCATTCAGGGAGCACCAATGATCTAATGGCTCAAATGGATAGAGCTTCACACTTTTAATGTGAAGGTTCTGGGATCATACCCCAGTTAGGTCACCAAAAATCGGCAGTAATTCAATTTTACTACCAATAATTTGAATAATAAATGCGATAGTAGCTCAGTTGATAGAGCGTTAGATTTCCAATCTGAGGGTCGCGAGTTTGAGCCTCGCCTATCGCTCTAATAATCAATATAATACAATGGGGATGTAGCTGGAGGGTCTTATGCACTTGACTGTTAATCAAGAGAAGAGGTTTCGATTACCTCCATCCCCGCAAATAAAATGCTCAAATGGTGGAATGGTAGACACGTATGCCTTAGAAGTATATACCGAAAGGCGTGAGGGTTCGAGTCCCTCTTTGAGTACAAACAATGTTTCAATGGTGGAATGGTAGACACTACGGTCTTAAACACCGTTGCTTTGCGGCTTACAGATTCGAGTTCTGTTTGGGGTACAAAAAAATTAAAATAATAAAGTTCAAAACCTGTTTTTTCCGTTTTTCCATGTATTTATATTAAAATATAATAATGGAAAACAATGAACTACTGAAAATTTTTGACGAATCAAAAAATGTAACTGATTTACTTAAAAAATTAAATTTATCTGATAATACTATTAATAGAAATAAAATTAAAAATATTTCGATTGAGATAAATTTTGATTTAGACTTATATAGAATAAGAAAATTAAAATATTGTTTAAATTGTGGAAAAATATTAATAGGAGATCGACATAAATTTTGTTCTAATAGTTGTTCTGCAACATATAATAATACTGGACGAAAAGTAAGTAATGCCACGAGAGATAAAATAAGAAAAACATTAGCAATTGTTAGGCCTAAAAAACCTAAAGTTAAAAAGGAAAAACTAACTAAGGAAGTTAATTTAACTAATTCTTGTCCAATATGCGGTATTAAAATAACAAATGATAAAATATGTTGTTCAAATAAATGTTCTAATATAAAGAAACATAAAGAGAATTATATTTATTTTTTAGAACACCCAAGTGAATATAACAACGGAGGATATACACCAAAACAATATAAAGATTTCTTCTTATTAGAGCAAAATAATAAATGTGCTATTTGTGGAATGAACGACGAATGGAATGAAAAAAAATTAATATTTGTTTTAGATCATATAGATGGGGATGCTTCAAATAATATAAGAAAAAATTATAGAATGATATGTCCGAATTGCGACTCCCAAACAAGTACATTTAAAAACAAAAATAAAAACTCAACCAGACGAAATTATTGGAAAGAAAAAATAATAAGAGATTTACAAAATAAAATGGAGGTGGTCTGAATGGACGAAGGGCTAATCTTGAAAATTAGTAGTACGTTAATACCGTATTGGGGGTTCAATTCCTCTCGCCTCCGCAAATAGACAAGTGTATAACGTTTGGAAAACGTAGCAGATTTGAAAAATCATGGCTTGTCTTTTTAATATTAATCAATTAAATAAATAGCAATTAAATGAAAAAACTATTCGATGCTCATTAGGTAAATTAAAACCTAATTAAAATGAGTAAAAACAAAGAAATTTTAGAAACAACTGATAAACCGTCGGTTTATCGAAAAGCTTTTATAAAGCTTTATAGTGCTTGTCCAATGTGTTCTCCAAATCGAGGATGTAATAAGCAAAGAAAATATAATCATGATTGTGAAAATTGGAAATCAAATAGAAAATCCCAATGGAAAGGATCTGAATTATGAGCACTAACAATTTTAACAGAAAACGTGGTTATACAATTACAGATAACCACGCTTATCGTGTTTTGGTAGTATTAGATGATGACCCTTATTGGGACGAAGGTTTGAATTACTATAAATCAAAAGGTAAAAGAGGTAATAAGAAACAAATCTTTAATTATCAACGTAGAATGTATAGAACGTGGAAACACAATAGGAATACTCAATATAAAAGTTGAGTTTAATACAAGTGAGTGGCCGAAGACAACAGACTCCAAATTTTTAAAATTAATTATTAAAATTTGGAGTTTTTTCTTTTTAATTATATATTTATAATAAAATATATAATATGAAAATTTGTTCTACCTGCGGAATTTCTAAAACAAATGAGTCTTTTTCTGTTAATAAATCTAAAAATGACGGCCTCGCTTCTATTTGTAAAAATTGTCACTCGACATATAGAAAACAAGATTACTTAAAAAATAAAGAAAAAGTTATAAAGCAGGTAAATAAATATAAGGTTAAAAATCCAGATAAATATAATAAAAAATCTGGACAAACCATTAAAAGTTCTTGTAAATTATGTGGCGAAGAAATGTACATTACAAAAAAAGACGTTTCGGATAAAAAACAAAGATATTGTTCTGTTGATTGTAAAAATAATGATTACACTAAAGATTATTATCGTTATTTAAAAGATGTTGAAAAAAGAGCGATAAAAACAAATAAAGAATTTAATTTAACAGAAGAATTCATTAAAGATTTATTAGAAAATAAACAACAAAATAAATGTAAAATTACCAACGTAAATATATTAATAAAAAATAAAAACAATAAAACTTCTATTTATAATACAGCATCTCTTGATAGAATAAACAACAATAAAGGTTATTTGATGGACAATGTTCAATGGGTTTGCTTAGGTATTAATTATATGAAATCAAAATTTAGTGATGGTGATTTATTTGAAATGTTGAAATTAATCAGAGAAAATTATAAAGGATAATTTGTTATTTTTTTATATCATACTATTATGCCTACATAGCGAAGTGGTCAAACGCGGCTGACTGTAAATCAGCTCTCTTACGAGTTCGGAGGTTCAAATCCTTCTGTGGGCACTGTGTTGTTAGTACAATTGGAGTAGTACGCTAGTTTGTGATTCTGGAGAATAGGGTTCGAGTCCCTGCAACACCCATGTAATAAAATTAAATTAACTTTTTGTACAATATCTCAAAATAAAATTTCAAAAAACAAATGTTTTTTTAATCCTGTTAGTATTTATATTGACAGGATTTTTTTATAAAATACTCTAAATAACCAATTAAAAAAAATGTGAATATATGTTTAAAATACAATGTGCTGGTTGTTTGAGAGATTTTGATATAATTGAAACTAAACGTATTGGTAAATATAGATATTGCCAGGATTGTCAAAAATATATTGTAGATAAATTGGTTAATAAAAGTAATGGTAATTCTGATAACGTTTAATATAATGGTACAAATATGGTGTTTTTGAATGATATATCATACATTATGACCGATTTTTTATTTTAGTGAATGAAATAACCAACATTAAATAAATTAACTTATGTTTTTAGATATTCTTTTAGGTGTTTTAGTTATTATTGGTATAATAATATATTTAGTTATCGATTATTCGAAATTTTGCGATGAAAAATAACCTAAAAACTCTATTTATTTAAAATTATATGAATTGTAACGATGTAATATGTAGTTGTGGTCAGGGTAAAAATAGGACTCCTGATAATTTAATATGGAAAGATGGACTCCCATACTGTCCTAATTGTAATAATTTTTAAAAACGTTAATATGACAAAAATAAAAGTTAAAGAAAGTGTTTTACGGAATATGATAAAAGAAGCATTATTGAAAGAATATAATAATAATTATCATGATATAAGGCCAGGTAGTTTAGGAAATCATTCTGGTGGAGAAAGTAGTATAAATTCCGTACCACAGACTAATGATTTAAACATAGTCGATATGGGTTATGCAAGTCCAGAAAAAAGGCAGCAATGGAAATCTATGGGACGTGTGCCGAACGTAGAATTTTATCCAGGAAAAGATCCCATTAAAATGAGTGCTCATATGCGCCATTTAAAAAGTTTATACGGGGGTAGAATTGAATTTTTTGCTTATAATAATGGAACGTATGTTTTTTTTAAGTTTGATGGAAAACCAGAATATTTAAAACCCGCATCTTTAAATTCAGAATATAAATAATATGGTTAAATGTTGTTTATGTACATCAACGAATGTTGTAACTACAGTTAATTATAACCACTATTGTAAAACATGTTATGATAATAATTTTAAATTAATAACATATTAAAAAAATGGCTACTGAAATCTAAAATTTTCGGTAGCCATTTTTATTTATTTTGAATATCATGTGTTAATATTCCATATTCAGTAATATATGAATTATCTGGACTATCAGTTAAAATACCAACTACATCTCCGAATCCGACTGATTCTATATTTTTAATATATCTGCCAACTTTATATTTTTCAGGAGTATAATAAATATCAGCTTTTCTTTTTATTCTAAAAGGGTTTATTCCAGCTGGCATTTTAATGTTTAAACGGTAAGCTCTTCTACATAAATGTTTAACTCCATCTTTGGTATATGAACCTATTTTTGATTTCATTCTAACTATTCCACCTAAGCTATGCACAATTTCAGCAACATCGTTAGCTAATTGTTCTGATACTGTTGAATATTCTGTACCGCCAAACGACCCATTTTTTCGATGACTAATAACACAATAACCATCCGTGTCCATTAACCCTTGAAGCATTGAGATTCTATTTTCAATACTTGAATATTTATAAATATCAGGGATAAATTTATCCCATGACCTGTGTTCGTTTAACCCTATTCCAGTAAGTTTTATTTCCGTGTCCGAAATAGCGCCAAATCTAATATTAGGTCTCTTAACATTTGTTTTTAGTTCATTAATAGTTATATCTTCAAATAGTTCATCGTAATCATCTTTATGGACAGCAAATTTTATTTGATTATGTGAAAAATGGCCATCTCCAAGTCCTAAACCCAATAAATATGGTTCTATAGGTAAATTATTAAAATTATTAAAACCTATTGGTTTTACAATCGGTATCTGCCATCTTGGGGATTTATCTTTATGTTTAAAATAAGTACCAAATTCATACTCCCTAATTTTAGAATTACCATTTTGTTGCTTCTGTTTTAATATTAAATCTTTATCCAACATTTGTTTTGTGGTTAATAAAAAAATTTTATTTTTTCTATTTGTATGATTTTCTCCACTATTACTTGAATACAATGTACACAAATGTTCTCCGTCAACAATTAATGAATAACCATCATTAAAAGTTATTTTAAAAAGTTCTACGTTCGTTTCTGAATGTACTTCCATTACGTTACAATAACTACCATTATTACCAACTATTTTATCACCAATATTAACATCACCAATTCTTTTTCTTCCATTTAATGTAAATAATTTATTTTCAATAAACTCCATTTTTAAGTTCTTTTTAACTCTTTATTTTTTCGTACAAAAAAATCTGGTCCAGAATAATAATGAAGCTACTACCTTTCATTAAATATCTAAACCAGATTCCTATATTTCTATAACCAAGTAGTAGTTGGGTTTATTAATAAATAGTGTGAATATTTATTTTTTCACCAATTCTACTTAATTATTTTCAATAAATTTTTATTTATCTTCTTCTTTTTTTACAATTGTATTAATTACTATTTCTTTTTTTATTACATTTTCCCACATATCTTCAGATATTGTATTTCTAAATAATTGATAATAAATATGACATAAATGCTTTTGACCAATCCTCACGACTCTATCTTGTATCTGAGAATTATTAGCTGGAATCCACGAGTATGAGTTGAAAAGACATATATGACTGGAAATTAATGTCAGTCCGACACCCGCAGATTCTATATTTCCTAAAAAGACCATTATTTCAGGGTCTTCCATAAACTTTCGTTCTGCTTCATCCTTTTTCTTTTGTGTCATACCTCCTTTATATATCACACATTTTTTTCCGAAATATTTTTGTAATTCAAAAATTTCATCATTAAATGCACAGGCAATTAACACCTTCTCTCCTTTTAAAATGAATGAATCTGCTAATTTTTTAGTATTTTCAATCATATATCGTGAGATAGCCATTCGCATTAAAATACCCTCAGTCAAATCTTGATTGAATTCAGTTTTACCTAACTCTCTCTGACTTGTTTCATATTCATTCCATAGTTGTGAATATTCAATTTCTTGTTCTGGTGATAAATCATAATAAACTTCGTGAATTTCCTTCCCCATCATTCCTGGGATCATATCTTTTAATCTTCTTAAATATACATTTTTTGTTTTTTCAAATAATTCTTTCAAATTTGAATTACCAGAAGTTATCCATAGTTTTTTTGCATATTTATCAATATAATCAACTAAATCATCTTTTTCCTTAAATGTAAGATCAAACCAACTATTTTTTCTTTTAGAATCTAAAAACATATTTGTGAGACGCTCTTTTTCTCCTTTTCTACAAATTTGATGTCCATCACAATATCTCTCAATAAATGATTGCCATTGGTCTGTAACTGGATGAAAAATAAGTTTTAGAATATTCATATAGTTAATTGGAGATTTTGTTATAATAGTTCCAGTTAATAACCAAATATTCTCTAAATTACTTCGTTTTAAATAATCATATATTGATTCATATCTAATAGAAGTATCCTTTGATATTTTATGTACTTCATCTATGATTACTAAATCAAAATTTTCTTTTAAAAAATTACTCTTAGCTAATGCTATATCAACAATGGTTTTTTTCCTTGAAATTTTACCATTTTCTTTTGGTACTATATGATGCCTATCAATAATATCATAATTAATAATTGTATATCTTTTATTTGAAATCCAATTATCACCATCAATAACACAAATATCATCTTCTGAAATAAACGTTTGTAATTGTTTTTGCCATCCTCTAACTCCTTTTAAAGACGCTGGGCATATAATTAAAACTTTTTTAAAATCACCTGATATTGAGGCTACTATACTACTTAAGCTTTTTCCCAAACCCATATCGTCGGCTAAAATACATCGTTTTCTTGATCTTAAAAATTTTACTGCTGTTTTTTGGTGCTCATAAAGTTCCTTATCTTCCAATGCAAGTACTTTATTAAATTCACTGAAATCAACTTCTAATTTTTCAAAATCTTCAATAAACAAATCATCCAATAAATCTTTCTTAGGTATAAAGCACATAATCGGCTTCACCTGATTATGTTTGTAATTAACATTACAATGATAATGATTATCCGTTTCTCCCAGTAAGGTTACCACTTGTAATTTATTTACTTTGTGGTCATATTTCCAGTCGGCAGCTTTTTTTTCACCAAACTCTTCCGTTATTTTTACAATTTTATTAATTTCAATTGATTGAAACTCGTAGTTTTTCAAAATATAATTTAATTCAAAATCGCTAGCTACCTGTGTTTTTTTTATTAAAACTGAATTTTTTATCATTTTGATATAAGGGTTTGAATCAGAATATGATTCTAATATATCAAGTGCTAATTTATTATTCTTAATTGATAATTTTGACATCTACCGTATATTATTTAATTTAATCAAATATACTTTTTTTTTATTTAATAAACAAGTTTTTTTTTAATTATTTGATATTTATAATAAAAATAACATATCTAGATGGATATCCCGCAAATTTCAAAAAAAATAAACGATTACTATGGTTCTATTATAGAACCAAATCCATCTACCATTAATCACGATGCTGATATTTTTCCATTTACAAGGGCTGAAAAAATAAAATTAGAATCACTTTATAGTACTAAATCAATTGCATCAACTATTATTAAAGAGGTACCGATTGGACTTATTAATAACGATAATGATACATTTACACTAAGTCGTGTACCTATAAATACAGATTTTTTAACTGTTTATGTTAATGGTATTAAAAGAGATGTTATTTCACTAACTAAAAATAAGTTTTCAATTGGATTTGCTCCTCTTCTAGGAAGTAAAATAGATGTAATTTATTTTATAACAACAACAGTGGTAGACCCATCAATAACTAATTTAAATTTAGATAGATTAACAAATTTTTATAATGCATATATGTTAACAAATAACGTTCTAGTAGATAATACTAATGATGTTATTACTGACAGTAGTGGAGAGTTAATTTTTACAACATAATAAATAAAATAATAAATAAAAATAATATGTCAAAATTAAGTGATTTTATCGCAACTAGCATTAACGATATAGATAAAACAAAGTTAGTACCTCTTTCGTTACTGGATGGAATTGGTAATAGTATTGAAGTAATAACCAGCTCTCAATATAAAGACCCATTAATTGACACTACCATAATTACATTTTCCACGAATGGTCTAATGTATGGTTTACCTAATGCTATTGGAATTGAAGGTAAAAAAGTAATTATTAAACCATTATCAGATATTGTAAAATCAATATTTATTAGTACTACTACAGTAGATGCTGGTGATACATTTCAAAAGATTGATGGTATAGATAAATTTGGAGCTGGATGGGAATTTACAAAACAGACAATTCTTATATCAGATGGTGCAAATTGGTGGACTATTTCAGATGCTAGTAATCTTATAATACCTAAACAATTAGAGGGTACTAATTATATAGTCGTGTATGGGAAAGGAACTCCTACAGAAAATGGTTTAGAATTACAGGCTGCTTATGATGATGCTAAAAAGCTTCCGAGATATTTAGGTACTCTTATAAGTCAACCTGGAAATTATTATAAAGGACAAACATTTTTTCATGGTGGAGCTGAGGAATATAGAAGAGTATTAATAGATTTAATTAATTCTACATACCCTCCTAATGTAGAAGGTTACTTTGAAATAATTACTGAAGCACAAGCAAAAGCTCTTCCTCATATAAATGTTATTGTAGCTCCTGGTACTTATAATATGGAGAGTATTCCATTACAACTTTCTGCAGAATCTATTAATTTAGTGTCATTAACAGGTAATTCTGATGTAGTAATAGACCTAATGGGTGTTGATATAAATGTTAATGATATTTATGTAAAAGGAATATATTTTGCAGGAGCAGTTAATTTATCATCAATACATGATAAACTTATTCTTGAAAATTGTGAAAGTGCTGGTTCCATAGGACCTAGCTCATTCCAAGGATTAGCTATAAATTGTATAGGTAGTCAAGATTCTTTTGGAGCAGATTATGGTACACTAACAGGAACATTGAGGGGATGTACACTTAGGTCGGGAACATTTATAACTCCAACAGGAAATGGTAAAATTATAGATTGTATTGATGGTAATAATAATCTAATAAATTATCCTGCTATTGGAGGAGTGTCTTTTAAATATACTAAAGAAACATTACTTGCAGCAATAGCAGCAGGAGTTAATGTTATGGGCGAGAATTTAGTCGGATTAATACTAGACAACTCTAATTTAGATGGTGCTGATTTAACTGGTATAAATTTAATTGGTGGTACCTTAGAAAATGCAAGTTTGATTGGAACTATATTAATTGGTGCTCATTTATCGCCAGGTGTTATAATGGGGGCGAAACTTAATGGTGCGATTTTAACTGGTGTTATTGGATTAAATTCCTCTATAGATGTTGCACTTTTAAATACAGTGAAAGTTAGCAATGTTACTAACGTAACTTGGACTGATGGATTTCCATACACATACAATGGTACAACCTGGACACAAGACGTTGCATAATCATGGAACAAGCAATTATAAATATCGAGGATGATCTGATTGATGGCAAATCTCTTGTTAAAAGAGATGAGCTGAACGCTTATGAACCTAAACACGTAGGTCCTGACCCCGTACACCCAGGTATAATCACGACTATTGTAACGGAATTCAATCTCACACTCCGTAAAGTAAATACAGTTTATAAAAATGGATGGATTCAGATATCACATACTTCACAATTAAATACAGGAAAAGAAGTAACAGATGTAACGCTCAGGGTTAATTCTATTACTGGAACTAAAACCCTTGAGCCTGTAATTAATTATCCATCAGCTGAAACATGGAACGGACAACCTTATGTGGGTTTTTTGCTTAAAGATTCTGACGGATTACTTTCTGAAACAAATGATTGGGACATTGCAACTTTATCGTACAACATAAAAACAAATAATGACACCAATCCCAAGTACGACGGAACTAAACAGGTTTTAGGAAATGGTGTTATTTCAGACCATAACAGTATTGTAGATACGGCACACTCAAACTGGACACTGCATGCATGGTGGGATACAGTATATCCTGAATTTAAAGGAGTAAGGATTCAATCCGAACAAAATGTTCTTACTAATTATGGAGGAGTAGCACCAAACTTTACTCCAACACTCGCAACTAAAACAGGATGTGAGCTTATTTTACGTCCATATACAGGAGCTTCGTATAGTGAAAATCCTGGTTCTAATGCCAATCTTTTTACCGTTGGTGCACATGGTGGAAATCTGTACAATGGTGAAACAGTTGGAGCGAGAAAAAATAACGGGTTTGTCCCTGATACTGATTTAAGTGAGAATTACAGGCCTGAATTTTTCTTTGATAACTTAGTATTAGTTAGTGCATGTAAAGAGGAAGGAACTACCTTAGAACAAGCCCCTACTCAATGGAACTCTACTCATGGATATGGATGTGAATTTTATGAGAAATTAAATCAACAAAGCCCTACAACTGCTGTAGTGGGTGCTAAAATGAAAAAGATTAAAGACTTGACAGGCTGTAATTGGTCAATAGTTAGATTAGCATGTAGAAAGACTGCGAGCACAACTACAATGGCTGTAATAGATGATAAAAAGATATATACCTACCATTGGAATCAGTACATGGGTTTCGGGATTATTGATGTAGATGCTGCAATTGCGTATATAAATGAGAATTATAAATCACAAGCCTATCGTGATATGCTTGCTGATGATTTAGAGGGAAACAGAGGACTTGCAAGCGAATTACAATACGAAGATTTGCTTCCAAATTCTCCTGTTGCAAAACGGATGATTGAGGATAAACTTTCAAATGTTGATTTCCTGAATTTTCCTGTTGTGAACCCTACAATTATAGGCGGGATTTCTATTTCAGAGAATACTGTACCGTTTAAAGTTGTTGCCGATAAAACGATTGGATTTAAAACTATTGATGGAGCGGTTAAATATGGATTAGAAGTTAGTCCTGAGGTTTTGGTTGGTGGTACGATGTTGAGTATTCCAAAGAGTGCAAAAAGTTTGGCGGTAGGATATCCAGTAGGAGAGAATTTGGTTCCAAATAGTTTAATAAATCAAACATTCAGTGGCGATTCAACTACTAATGCATCAAGAATTATAAATCTGATAGCTGGAAAAACTTACACGCTTAGTGTTAATTTGAAGTTATCCAACATAGGTTCAAGTGTAGATATATATCTTCATAATAACGATTGGACATTCTCACTGAATATAAGCTATAGAACAGAGATTGTTGATACTATTAAAACAATAGCAGTTAGCGTTCCGACAACAGGGGTTTATAATTTAGATGATTTTGTCATCTCAGGAAGTAATACTCTAAATTGGTATAAGCTTGAGGAGGGTTCTGTTGCGACCCCTAATATATTAGACGTAAACTCAAAAACACTCGGAATTTCAGGCTCTTTAAATTTATCTGAATTAAAAGAACTGGAAACTTTAAACGTTGCGAATAACGCAATTACCGAGGTATCGGTCGATAATTCGAAAGGATTAAAAACTATGGATGTAAGTAATACGGATGTAGAATCATTGAAACTTATTAATCTAAAGGATTTTACTTATTTAAATGCAAATAGATGTACTAAATTAATTACTCTGTTTTGCGATTATGGGAATATATCATCCCTACTATTAAGTGGATGTATTAAACTATCTCAGCTAGTTTGTAAATTCAATAAGATAACTAGTTTAGATTTATCTGACTCAGCTCTGCTTACTCAAATTTACGCTAATAATAATAATCTTACTGATTTCTCACTTGTCGGATTATCATCCCTTAGAGAGCTTTATTTAGATTTCAATTTACTAACTACTTTAGAGAAGCCAAATTCGACTATTCAATATCTTACTGCTTCGAGTAATCAGTTAGTAACGCAGGATTTAAGTGGATTAAATCAATTAGTTGTTGCTGATTTTAGAAGTAATTTACTTACTTCGGTGGATGTAGCAGGATGTAGCTCTTTAACGGCTTTAAGATTGCAAAACAACTTGCTTTCTAAGGTCGAAATTGAAAGCATCATTGCACAGGTTACGGCAAGTGTAGGAAATAATACTAATGTGGACTACCCTAACAGATTGGAATTTATAGGTAATCCTGGATCTGTAGAGATGATAGAAACCGATTACGAGTTACATAACACCAAAGGGTGGATAATAAGTTTTTAAATATATTATGAAACATAAAAAAATTACACGTAATAGTCTTTTTTATTCTGAGTCTGATTTTTTATTTGATTCTGAAATGGGTGAAAACTATTTCAAGCAAGATATAAATCAAACTATTACTTTGTTTAAAATAGATAGAGTTAAAACTGTATCTAGTAGGTGGGGTGAAACAACATCTGAGGGGGTTGTTTATAAGGAACCTGTTGAATTGGTATGTCGTTATTTAATTGATAAAGCAAAAAATAAATCACACGATGGAACACAAAATTTAGGTCATTTTCAACAAATTGGTAATCTTAAAATAGATATTTATATTAAAACATTGAAGGATAAAAATGTTGATATAGAATATGGTGATTACATTGGTGTTCAAATAACATCTGATCAAATGGAATATTTTGTTGTAACGCAGGATGGTAGAACTGATTTTGATAATTTTCATACATTGTTTGGTACGCAATTACTTTATAAAACAATACTTTGTTCACCAGTCGATAAAAAAGAATTTTTAGGTAAATAAAATGGGAAACATAAACTTTAATAAGTTAGAATTACTGAAACCGAAAATAGGGTTAGACAGAATAGATCAAATAAACCAAAAATTATTTGTTAATGGGAATATTTTACCAAAACCAGTAACACATAATGAAATTCACGATGATGTAATCCGATTTGTATCAGATGATCTCGCTGTTACTTATGATGGCGTTAAAGTTCCATCATTTTATTTGAATCAACAACGTTTTTCTGAATTCACAAAAACATGGGAATATGTAGATGAAAATAAAAATATTCAATCAAACTTTATTATTATAACAAGAGAAAATAACCCGAAGAAAGGAACACAACAGCAAGATTATTGTAATATTCCTGGGAATTCTTTTTATACTATTGGTACGTCTGATAAATGGGATGGTAATAAAAATATCACAATTTCATATAAAATGCGCCAGCCATATACGATTGATTTCATATATAATATTAAGGTAATTTCTAATAAGCTTGACTTGATTAATACGGTTAATAATAAATTTAACGATATGTTTAAATCAAAACAAGCTTACATATACCCAAATGGTCATTACATGCCTGTTGAACTTGAAGATATAACAGATGATAGTGATTATGAATTGGATGAAAGAAAAGTTTTTATTCAGACTTTTCAATTGTTAGTAAAAGGATATATTATAAATGAATCAGATTTATTAATCGAGGAGAACATATGTGCCAAGTTAGTTGGATTTGAAATAGAAAATAAAATATATCAAAATATTATAGGTGATTCAAATGAAAATCTAATAGTAGAATTTCCAATTAATTCAAAAAATATAAATCGATTAAAATCTTCTACTTATTATACAGTTAAACATATAACAACAAATAACATAGAGAGTTATACAATTAAAATTAATGGAGTTTTTGCTGGTCCTATTTTTGACCTGAATAAATATGATAAAATAGAAGTTAAAATTAATAAGATTGATGATTCTAAGATTTCTAAAATTATATTCTCCACCAAAATTCCTGCTTCTTACTAAATTTATGTTTTAAAATATTATTAAAATAAATTATGTAATTTATTATTTTTTATTATTTTTTAAGTATTTATATTAAAATAAATATTTTAAAAATAAATTAATAAAAATGGCAACTAACGCAAGAGGAACGAATACAGCTCCAGATATTTATACAAGGGAGATGAGTTTACCATATTCAGTTAAATCGTTGGGTATTACTACTCTTGGTTTAGTTGGTGAAACACAAATTGGACCAGCATTTCAACCTGTGTCTATCTCAGATTGGACTGAATTTAATAATTTTTTTGGTGGTACGAATACTGAAAAATATAGTAATGGATATCCTCGTTATGAATTACCTTATATAGCAAAATCATATTTGACTGAATCAAGTCAATTATACGTAACTAGAGTTCTTGGACTTAGTGGTTTTGAATATAGTGGTCTTTGGACTTTATATAATGATGATGCCACAAATGGTGAAACAGCGTCTAATCCTATTAGTCCTAATACTGTTATTGCCACTTTAAGGTCAAAAGCGATATATAATGGGGCAGATGAATTAGTTCCATCTGTTACAGGTATCACAATACAAGAGGGTGTTTCTATTACTGGTAATACAACGGATTTTCAAATATTAGCTTATATTAATAGTGGATCAACGGAAACATATAACGTATCATTAGACCCAAATAAAAAAAATTACATATTGAATGTTCTTGGTAATTCACCTGTTGGGTCTAGTAATGCCAAAATATTTGTTGAAGAAATGTTTGAAGTTGCATTGAAAGGTTTGATTGACCCTGTAACAAATAATGGTAAATTTTATAATGGAACTACTATTATGATGTCTTTAAAAGATAATGACCATAATAACTATCATAGTACATATTCTGGTGCAAAAACACCTTGGTTTGTTTCTGAATTAAAAGGAGGTTTAATTATACCACTTTTTAGATTCTTCACTATTTCCGATGGTGAAAATGCTAATAATATGTTTAAAATTAGTATTACTAATATTGATGTTGATGTACTAACATTTAATGTTTTAGTTCGTGGAATTAATGATACCGATGCTAATCCAAATATTTTAGAAACATTTAGTAATTGTTCATTGGATATTAAAAGCGGTAATAATTATATTGGTGCTAAAATTGGAACAAATGATGGTGTATTTACAAATAAATCGAAATATATTATTATTGATATTGATGATAATCCTCTGGTTGCACAATCTGTACCAATGGGATTTACAGGGTATGAAGTTAAAAAAATAGGCGATTATACATGTTCTAAAATCATTTATAATACATTGTTTAATGATGCGGTAAAAATTAAAAAACAATATTTTGGGTTAAGTAATTTAACTGGTGTCGATAGTGATTTTTTCAAATTTAATGGTATTGACCCTGTAAGTTTAAATATAACAGATGGCTTCCATTTGGAGAGTGGTGCTTCTAATGTTACAGGTGTTACAGGTGTAGGTACTATTAATTTTCAAACTATTCAGACTGGTGAAACTGAGGATTTAGTTCTTTCAGATATAAATTTAAGAAAATTTACCACTTATTTTTATGGTGGTTTTGATGGTTGGGATATTTTTCGAGATAATAGAACAACTACTAATAATTACCAATATAATCAATTTAATAGAAATCACTTGAATCAAATTGGTGTAGATGCATATTCTGGAAAACAATTCTATAAATTTGGTGGTTCAGATTTAGATTCAAAGCTTGGTATCCCTAATATAACTGAAACATACGGATTAACTTCTGATTTTTATGCATTTTGGTCTGCTATTAGAACATTTTCAAATCCAGAGGCGGCTGATATTAATGTTTTTGCTACCCCTGGTATTGATACTATTAATAATAGCATATTGGTTAATGAAGTTTTAGATATGATTGAAACAGAAAGAAAAGATTCAATATATATCGTAACAACCCCTGATAAACCAATAGGAACGTTTGATGATGCTAAATCTTCAATGTATTCCGTTAATGATATTGTAAATGCTTTTTCAGATACTGGAATTGATTCAAGTTATGCTGCAACTTATTTTCCTTGGATTCAATATTTTGACAAGGACAACTCACAATATATCTATCTTTCACCAACAAAAGATGTTGTTAGAAATATAGCAATGACGGATAATACAGCTGCAGCTTGGATTGCACCTGCTGGTATGTCTCGTGGTATTGTTGATTGTATTAAGGCTAAAAAGAACTTAGTAATTGGGGAACTTAATAAATTATCATCTAGTAGAATTAACGCTCTTAGGACTTTCTCTGTTGAGGGTGTTAGAGTATTTAAACAAGATACATTACAAATTAATGAAGCACAATTAAATAAAGTTGGTGTTAGACGTTTAATGTTATTTCTTCGTAAATCTATTCGTAGAGGTAATTTACCTTTGATTTTTGAACCAGAAGATAATACAACTAAAAATAAATTTTTAGAAATAGTTAACCCTATACTAACTGCTGTTAAAAGTGGTCGTGGAATCTCAGATTCTTTTATTAAAATAGATGACTCTGTTGAAGCAAAATTAAAACATGAAATGAATGTTCAGATTGGAGTAAAACCAATTGGAGCTCTTGAATTTATTAATATTGACTTTATTATAGCCGATGATGGATTTGATTTTAAATCACTTTAACAAATAAATCAAAAATCCCCGTTAGAAACCAATCTAACGGGGATTTTCTTTTCTGAACTTCGAGAGAGGTTGACAGTTTTATTGTTAACTAAAAAACACATTAAAAAATCCACCCCAATAAAGAATTGCGGCTGTGATTATAATACTGGCACTTGTTGTGTAAATATTATATTTTTGACCAATTTCTGGTCGTGGTTTACCATGTCTTAAAGATGTTATAATTAAATTAAATAACCATAGTACTAAAGTGATTATCTGTGGAGTCATAGTTATTTATATTTCTAAATCTTTAAATATTAATAACACTAACGTTAGATCTATCCCGAATTCCCATAATTTACTTGCTTGGTAAGCAATAGCTGCATCTCTAAAGCATAAAATTATTACCAACACACATATTATATTCCATATAAATTTCCACATATTATTTATTTTTCTGAATATTTCCAATCTATTTTGTAATTTATTGTTGAATAAATTCCTGGTTTTAACCCTACACCAATAAATTGTACTAATAAACTCATTATAAATTCAATATTATCAACAAGATACATATGGTAAGATAACATTTCTGTCTCTGCTTCAAATCCAAATTTTTTACCATTGTAATCCGTTTCGGTTCCTGGTGTGAATTTATCCCATTTACCTAAAATAATAGCAAGATCTTCCATTAAATAATCTCCGCCATAAGGGCTGTATACATCTAATTCGATTTTATAATCGCCGACCTTAGTAAATTTAAAATTTTTTATTAATAAAATGTGCTCGTTTGTTAAATTTAATTTTATTTTTGACATGTTTTAATTAATTTTATTATATTATTTTTATTAATTATTCTTGTATTTTCAAAACCATCTATTTTGACTTCAATAACATCTTCTATTTCCATTTTAGTAGGATTAAATAATTTATCAATAGAAATTATTTTACCTTTTAATTCATTAAGATTGTTTTCTTTAAAGTTAATAGTTTTAATACTATCTCCTGTGTTAAAATAATTTTCCCCTATCATTTTACTCTAAAATTTTAATATAACCACAAAAATTATTTTTATATTCCTTAACTAATTTTTTTGGTACATTTTTTATGTTTGTTAGTTCAACACATTCAAACTCGTTATTATTTTGAATTGATATGTATTTAATAGTAAATATATCATCTCTATATATATAAATTATATTTTTTAATGTTTTTTTAAAAATAACTCTATATCTTAAGTCTAATATTTCATTATTATAATGATCTAATTTTTCAAATTCATTCTGGTATTTCAGTGGGACTTCAATAGTATTTGCACCACCAATTAGTGTTTCGGAACATATCTTATTTGATATCTCCTTAATTATAATTAATAAATACAACTTTAAATCTTTATAATAAATCTCCTCATAAAATTTACAGTTTTTCATGTTATTTTATACAAATGTACGAATAATATTTAAGAAAAACAACTTTATTTTAATTTATTTTATTAAAAAAATAAAAAACACTATATTTATTTATATAAAATTAATATTATGGATACAATAAAATTAAAACAGTGGTTTAAAATTAGTTTTACATTAGATTTTACTAGTAGTAAACTTTTAGCTTATATTATTGTAGGGCTTGGCACCTGGGTCTCATTAGCTTTAAAATCTGAAGCGCCTTTTACTATTTCTGTTTTGGCTGGTACCGCTTTATTCGGCGTTAAAATGTACACAGATAATAAAGTTAATAAGCTTGGTGATAAGATTATTGAAAATGTTGAAAATAAAATTGAAAATACAATATAATATTTTAAAGATAATTACCAAAAAAATAAAAATATCTGTATTTATATTTAAATAAGAAATTTATATACTATCCAATGACTAATAACGAAGAACAAGATATTCGCGAAATATTAAATGAAATAAGAACTACATTTGATAAATCAAAGATTTTAGCTGAAGCATTTACATTTCCTACAGATACCCACGAAAAACCATCTGAGGTACTTAAAATAAATACCGATTTGCGTCCTGAAATGAAACCAGAGGGTATTAATAAACCTATTGATTCTATAATTGATAAAATAAATATAATTAGAAAATCAGCAATTTCAATTATGGGTGAAATCGACCCATCTGAAAAGGCTGATGATTATAAATCAATAAGAACAATTTTAGATGCTTGTGATAAACTAATTACGCCTAAAGCTGAAAAATCAGAATTAAATAACTAATTTAAAAAATAAAAATATGTCAGAATTATTAAACCAAATCCCTCTCAAATTTGAACCGTTGAAAAATAATAGATTCATTGTTAAATTTCCATCTGATATGGGTATTCAATCTTGGTTTGTTTCTTCTTCTGGTATGCCATCTATTAATCAAAATTCTGTCGAAATTCCTTGGATGAATACATCTACTTATGTATTGGGTCGTTATACTTGGGAAAAAATAGATGTTACTTTTAGAAATTTAATAGGTCCATCAACAGCACAAGCTATAATGGAATGGGTTAGATTAGAATCAGAAGAAGTAACTGGAAGGCAGGGTTACGCTGCTGGATATAAACGCGATGTTTCAATTGAATTATTAGACCCAACAGGGGTTTCGGTTCAAAAGTGGATATTAAAAAATGCATTTCCAACTACCGTATCTTTTGGGTCATTAAAGTATGATGATGATGCAATTAATGAGATAACTTGTAGTTTAGCGTATGATTATGGAATTTTGGTTTTTTAAAAATTAAATACAATTTCTTTATATATTCTTTTTTTTTATTTGGTTTGATATATTAATATGTCAAACCAAATTTTTTTGCTTAAATGAATAAAAAAATAATTATAATATATTTATAATAAATGAAACAACCTATTAATAACAATACAGGTATTAAACCTAAAAAAAAGAAAGAGGTTAAAGAATATAAATGTGGCTATGGAACATCTAAGCTTGAAATATATTTTAAAGAAAATTTTTTAGATAAATTGGAAATTGAATATGAATATCAAAAGGAATTCAAATCATTAAAACGTGTTTGGGATTTTTATTTACCTAAATGCTTGATACTCATTGAAATAGATGGGGATTATTATCATAATAATCCTGAAACAAATAAAAAACCACCAAATAGAATGCAAAATAAAAATAAACGTTCTGATGAAGCCAAAAATAGGTGGGCGGCTATAAATGGAATAGTTTTAATAAGAATATGGGAAAATGATATTCATAAAAAACCAGAAATGGTTATGGAGATGCTGCGAAAAAGAACTGGTGCCGAAAAAGAAAAACAAATTATTATTGAGAAAAAGAAAACTGGTGAATTTTACCATAATAAAACCTAACCAATTATTTAAACATAAAATAATTAAGCTAAAATATTTAATATAATAACTAATATCTAATGATGACAAAAGAAGAAAAAATGCGTGAGTCCGAAAGTGAATTTTTAAATGAAGCTTTACGTGAGGCGATAGAAAAAAATAGCCAGGGTGTAAATGCGTTGGAAAAAATAACACCTAAAATATCAAACCAACAAAAACTGTCCCCAAAAATAGTTGAAGATTATATTGAAGATGATTATATACCAGAGGTTAGTAATTATGAAAATGAAGAATTTGAAGGTGAAGAATCATATGATGTGGCTTACGATAAAATTAAATTACCAAGTAATGGATTAATCTATGGTAAAAACTTTAAAAATTCTAAGATAGCTGTTAGTTATTTAACTGGATCAGATGAAGATATTATATCTAATCCTGGTATTTATACGGAAACAATTAATGGTGAGAGTCAATTATTCGATGTTTTATTACGCCGAAAAATTTTAGATAAAAATATTAGGCCAGAGTTACTTTGTAATGCTGATAGGGATGCTATAATTGTATGGCTTCGATCTACTAGTTATGGTAATTATCCAATTTCAACTGTTGATCCAGATACTGGTGAACGTTTTGATACGGAAATTGATTTAAGTCAGATTAAACCAAAAGAATTTACTCTTACACCAAACGAAAATGGTTATTTCCAATTTGTGTTACCACAGTCAAATGATGTAATTGAATTTAGATTTCTGGTACATAAAGATGAACTTGATTATAATAAGTTATTACAAAAATCCAACAAAAAATTAAAAAAACACGCATTAAATAGTGCTAAGGATTTATTAATTGAAATTATAGGTGAAGATACATCTATTGATAAATTATCAAAAACAAAATTAGATAACGCATTAAAACTTGTCGATGAATACGTTGGTTCTATAGAGGATACAGATGATTATTTAAATGCAAAGGGTATTACGTTTAGACTTGAAAAATCAGTTATTTCAATAAATGGTGAAAAAAATAGAAATTATATTCATAATTATATTAAAAACATACGTGTATATGATTCGTTGGCATTAAGAAGGTTTATAACAGATAATATACCTTCTTTGAATTATCAAATAACCATTACCCGACCTGAAACAACAAATTCGAGTCTTGGAGGTGGCTCTGAATTTACTACGTTTCTTACGCTCGACGAAACTATTTTTCTCAATTACAAGTGATTTTAAAGGAAAATTATGGGATGAGTTTTGGGGGTGTCAGGCATATATTGGTCTTGATATGCCTTTAATAAAAAGTATGCCAGTTTATGAACGTAAATACCAAATAGCAAGGCATAATGATAAAACAAAAACAGATGCTGAGGAACGAGAATCCGCAATAAGAAATAGGAAGAATAAAAAATAATAAAACGGTAGGACTAATTAAACTGTTCTACCGTTTTATCGTTATGCTATCCACGCAAATAGGAAGAATATCCCAACTATTATAGCTATTCCAATAATTCTAGCAAAAAACCAAAGTAAAGTAACACCCCACCAATCATTTGAATCGTAAATTTCCTGTGTTCCCTTGACTGGCTCGTGTATCCAATATCTCTTTTCCATAATAATTTAATTTAAATTGTTTTAATTCTGTGTTAGTGAAATACAAAAATAAAACAATGTTTTCAAATAAACAAATAATTTAAGTATTCTTAAATCAAATTTTTAAAACCATATATTTATACTAAACAACTTTTAATATGGCAGATCCAGCATTAACCCAAAGAGATATAAATAAATTAATCGATACACTTGATAAGATTAACAATACATTAGGTAAAGTTAATTCTAATAGTGGTAAAGGGGGTACTGCACCTAAATCAGAAGTTAATTCTGAGCAACTAATGAGTAAAATGCTCACAAAAAAACTAAAAGATAACAAGGCTTATTTAGATATTATATCAAAAATAGAAAAAATTTCTCAATCAAATTTAAAATTGGGATCTGAAAACGAAAAATTAGATAAACAAAAATTAATTTATATTAAAAAGCAAGAGGAGTTAGAAAAGCTTCGTAATGCCAATACTACGTCTATGAAAAAAGCACAAGAAGTGGCTCATAGAAAAATGTTAAAAACTGCTTCGGATGATTATAAAAGAGAAGCCGATAAATATAAATTATTAGAAAAAGAAATAAAATTAGAAGAAGAAAAAGCACGAATAATTAAAGATGCTGGTATAGACGAATCAAAAGCTATAAAAAAAGAAGAGGATAGAGAAACAAGTAGACGAAAAAGAAAAGAAGCTTTCGATAATACAACAAAAGCTACAGAAAAATATTTATTAAAACAAGCTGGTGCTGCGTTGAATATAATGTTAGATGCTGATAGTGCAATTAGTAAAATGTCAGCTAATTATGGACTTTCTAAAAATGAATCTGGTGAATTAAAGAAAAATATTGGTGAAATTGCTTGGAAAACACAATTAATTGGTATTGGTACGGCTGATTTAGTTAAAATGCAAACATCCTATACTGATCAGATGGGTAGATCTGTTATGTTAGGTAAAGAAAATTTAGTATCAATGGCTGATACATCCGTGGCTTTAGGTTTAGGGGTGGAAGCGACTGGTCAAATGGCAGCAGATATGAACCTATTTGGTTCTGGTGTTGCTGATAGTATGGAAACACTTCACCAATTATCGGATTTATCAAAACAATCTGGTGTTTCATCAACAATTGCAGCTAAAAAATTTGAAGGGAATTTAAAGCTTGCAAATACTTATAATTTTAAGAATGGTATTGATGGTGTAAAGGAAATGTCTGTTTACGCTACAAAGATGGGTATTAAAATGGAATCGGTAGCTTCGTTTGCTGATAAAATTTCATCTCCAGAAGGAGCTTTACAGACAGCAGCTTCACTACAAGTTCTTGGTGGTGGATTCGCATCTATGGCAGATCCAATGAAATTAATGAATCAGGGTATAACTGATATGGAAGGCTTAACACAAACATACTCAAAAATGTTAGATGGTGTTATTTCTATTGATAAAACTACTGGTAAATTAAATGAAAATGGGTATGAAAAAATACGTATAAAAGCGGCTGCTGAAGCTGCTGGTATTTCTTTTGATGACATGATGACAGCTGCAAGAACAAAGGCTCAACGAACAGCAATAACACATGATGTTTCTTTAAATACAAATATTAAAACAGACGAACAAAAAGATTTATTAACTTCTCTCGCTACATTTGATAATAAAAATGGTGGCTATACTGTAAATGTCAATGGAACTCAAAAATCAATTACTAAATTAGACGCAAAAGATTTACAATCAATAAAACCCGATAAAGTTCAAATACGAGATATAGCAGAAAATACATTAGGAATAAAAGAAATATTAGATAATGGACTAAAAGCTCTTTTAACTGCTATTGTTGGTCCATTATTAACTGCGGTTAATACTGTTGCTAAATATATATTACAAGCATTTCATTTTTTAATGCCAACCGTTGAAAATGGGGCTAAAGGTATTTCAAATGTAGCGAATTCCTCAATGGGAGGAAAAGTTCTTGGTGATATTGGACAGGTTGGTGGAAAAGTGATGGCAACAAATGGGCTAAAAAGTTTAACTAAGGCTGGTTTAGGAATGGGATTGAGAGCTATTCCATACGTTGGAGGTGCTATTGATGCTGGTTTTGCGGTTAATGACCTGATACACGGTAATTATCGTAGTGCTGGTATGAATGCTGCAGCTGCAGGTGCTAATTTTATCCCAGGTGTTGGTCCTGCTATTGGGTTAGGAATAAATGCAGCAAATGCTGGTATGGATATTTATGGTGCAACTCACCCTGATTCAGCACAAGATTTATTAATACCTTCTGGTGGTGGAAGACCTATAAAATTAAATACTAAAGATGATGTATATGCTATGAAACCTGGCGGTGCTATTGAACAGTCTATAATGCCTCGTAATGATAGTTCTCATATTTTTAGTGGAGTTTCCCCATCTCATAATAATAATTCCAACAGTGGGGCTTATAATAATGGAAATGGAAATCATAAAGTTGATATTGGTGGTGCAATTACTTTAAATATGTCTGGTGGTGCATCAGCTAAAATAGATGTAAATGAATTAATGAAAAATCCTGCTTTTTTAAGGGGGTTGGCAAGAAAGATAGGACAAAGTCTTAATAAAGATGAAAATGGTGGTGGCTATAATGGATCATTTGGACCAGACTCATATTAAATTGTTCAATAAATTAAGGTGTTCATTGGCAATGAACATTTAACTATATTGAACAAAATATTTATCCAAAATAAGTTGTTTATTTAAAATATTATTAGTAGAATCGCGCGCGCCTGTTCCGTAATGTAAAATCTTAAGAACATATGTTTAAACATTTTTCATTTAAACGATTGATAAAAATAAAATTTTAAAAAGAAAAACAAATTTTTCTAACATATGTTTTAAACAATTGTTTAAACATATTTTAAAAAATATGTTAGAAAATAAAATTTTAAAAGAAAAACATTTGTTTAAAACATACGTTATGAAAATATGTTAGAATTTTTTGAAAATGTTTAAATAGTAAAAATATTAAAAATTACAATAGTTAAAAACGTTTGGCTTTCAGCCTTATTTCCATTCGTTTATTTTTTTTAAATTTTTATTGTTGTTTTTACAAATGTTATTCAAATTCCAACAAAAAAATTATTTCAAGGTATTTATCATCAAAGGAATATTTTAATTAAATAAAATCAATATGTTAGGTAAAGATATCAATAGCGTTTCACCAAAATTAAGAGATAATTTACTTATGCAGACAATAGGTAAATATCCAATGGTTACAGTTCCATTAATTAATCCAATAGGTACATCTGTTGATATATATAATTCTGTTCCTATATTAAAAAGCTATATTGCTCCTGATGGATTATTAACACATACCAACAATACAATCAACAATGATTTTTATTCTGAATATAGAAATTTAGATTCTAATGTAGTTGAATATATAAAAACAAAAAACATATATACCAAGGATAATACTTATTTAGATAAAACATCGAAAAGCATTGCTCAACAATCAGCCAATGCAGTTTTAGGATATTTATTTGGGGATACTGTAGGAGTAAGTATTACTGGAAATAATACTTTTAATATAAGTTCAAGCTATGAGATAGGTAATACATTAGCGGGAATGGCCGCAGGTGTTGCATTAGGCACAGAAAGCAAATTAGGCACCATAGCTCTACGTTCTCTTGGTTTGACATTAGCTAATTCAGTTCTCAATAAAACACGTCAAAATGAGGATTTATTTGGTTGGATAAAACAACCGTTGAGTTATTTAGATGCGGTTGATAAGTTGGATACTGAAAAGTTGAATTTATCAAGTGGATTATCAAATATAATTGGTGGATACTTTCCAATATATCTTTATTCTGAAATAAAAAAAGATGGTGGTGATGATTTTAATATTTATAAAAATGATTATACTTGGACTAATTTTTCAAGTGGAAAATATGCTTTTAATATAAATCATCCAGGATCGATAATTGATACGAGTAATATTATCACAAATAAGCAGTCTCTATTATATAAAACCCAACAAATGTTTATTAGTGGAAAGATAAAAACACTTGTTACTGATTATGAAAGAAATGATGGTGAAATTGGTACAATTACTAAAGGTAGAGCATTAAAAAATAAAGATGGCATTAATTATAGTAGAATTTGGACTGCAAATAACCAATATAATAATATAAAAAATTTAATAAGACCTTTTAATTCCGATACTGAAAATACACAAATATTAGAAAAAGATTTAAAACGTGTAAGGCCAGGGGCTAACGCATTAAAAACTTTTGGTGTTTTACAAGATGATGGATTTGTTAAAATATCACCTTATAAGGATTTCAATTCAAAGACAGACGTCCATAAATATATGTTATCTATTGAAAATTTAGCTTGGAAACAAAAGTCAGGATTTTTAGATACATTGATTCAAGGTAGTTCACAGGATGGTCCTAATGGTGGTAGAATTATGTGGTTTCCACCTTATGATATTAAATTCACGGATCAATCAAGTACATCGTGGAATTCTGATAACTTTATTGGTAGAGGAGAGCCAGTATATACATATTTAAACAATGAAAGAAGTGGAACTCTTAGTTTTAAATTAATTGTTGACCATCCAAGTATTCTTAATTACTATAAACAAAAAGACCCAAGCGGTATTAATATTAAAGATGATGATTATCTTAGATTTATTGCTGGTGTAGATGTTATTGATTTAGAAAATGATATAAAGGTAGAAAATACAACACCAATACCTGTAACTCCAGTAAAAGAAACAAAAACAAATACATTTACTTTTAAAATATATTTCCCAAATAATTTTAGTGGTATTGATTACACAGATCCACGAGATGTTATGAATTATTTATATAGTGGAAATGGGTGTAATTGGTCGGGTGGAAATGGATATGAAATTTTCACTGGTGATTGGTATGGGTTAAGTTCAGAAACTGAGTCACCTTGCCAGAATAATAAATATTATTATAAAGTTGACTCGGCATATGAAAATCAAGGTTTAACACCATTAACAAATTATAAAGATATTAATGCTAATGGTTTGAATTCTAAAAAAAATGAAAATGAAACATATTCGTTTTATGATTTAATTACTACGTTTGGTAATATTGATGCAAATAATAATAGTGCTGATCAATCAATTTTAGATGTATTAAAGACAATTACTAAAATTGAAATAAATGGTTATGCAAGTAATCAAGGAAGTAGTAGTCAAAACGTTGAATTATCAAAAAATAGAGGTAAGGTGGTTGAAAATTGGTTAAAAAAATATATTAATTTATATAATCCGAATATAAAAAAGGAAAATATAACATCTAAGGGTGTATTTAAAACAGTAAAAACAACTAATAAAGATACTAATTCATTAGAAATGAAAAAAGAAAGAGTTGTTTTGGTTAGATTAACAACGAGTTCAGAAACAGTTTTTAATGCACCAGATAAAACATCATATTCATCAATAAAAGATATTATTTCAGCTAAACCCCAATCATCAACGACCACTCGTAAAAAGGTGGATATGTACGGATATTCAGCCAGCAATCCTTCTAATGGTAGTAATTCAAAATTATATAATGATGAAGCTCAATTTTTTGAAAAATTAGGTGGTGATAAGGGTGGAACTGGTGATTTTATATTAAATAAATTTAGTGAAAAAATTAAATATTTTAGTCCAGCGTTTCATAGTACTACACCTGAGGGTTTTAATTCGAGATTAACGTTTCTACAACAATGTATGAAACAAGGTAATACTGATACTAATAATAATACTACATTAGGTGCTAATTTAGCATTTGGTAGACCGCCTATTTGTGTTCTTAGAATTGGTGATTTTTATAATACAAAGGTTATTTTTGATAATTTAAATATTGATTTCGAGCCTCTTGTTTGGGATTTAAATGTAGAAGGAATAGGTGTTCAACCAATGTTAGCAAACGTTAATTTATCATTTAAATTTATTGGTGGTTCAGATTTAACAGGCCCAATTGCAAGATTACAAAATGCAATTACATTTAATTTCTTTGCGAATACTGGTGTTTACGATGATAGGAATGATAGATTTATAACAGATGAACAAACTGGACAGTCAACAAATAATTATTACCCATTATATAATCCAGGTGTTTATGATGATCAAAATCTAAATACAGCCCTATTAAGTGATATGAAAGATTCTATAATAACTGGTATAAATAATAATATTAAAATATGAGTATAGATAGATACAAGCAATTTAGAATAAATGGAATGACAAAAAACATCCCATTTATTAAATTAAAATTTAAAACATCCGATAAAATAGAATATTATAAATTAGGTACATCACGAATGGATTTAATTTCTTATAAATACTATCAAGACGCAAGCTATGGCTGGTTAATAATGTTAGCGAATCCAGAATATGGTGGATTAGAATTCAATATTCCAGATGGTGTTCCATTAGTAGTTCCATTTCCACTTGAAACATCGATTACTCAATATAATTTTGAAATTGATAAATATATTAGATATTATGGAATTGTATAATTCTTTAAATAGCACAAAAATAAACTATAATATTATTAAAACCAAATAAATGTCAGATTCACCAACAATTGGAAAAGTTTTATATTTCGATCCAAACAACAGCATTGTAGATATAAATGGAAATATAAGTGATAAACCATCTGATCTAATGCAAAACCCAGAAGATCTTTGTATTGGGGTTGACTTACAGGTAACAGTTAAAAATCAGAGTAATATAACTTCAAGTGATAAAAAAACAACTTATAATTTAATTGGTCCGAATACTAAAATAAATTTTTTAGAAGGTGAAAATTTGGGTGGCGTAAATGTACTAACTGATTTTTTTGCTAATTTAGGCGATAAGGATAATGATGTTGAAAATATTCATGAGGCAATGTGTGTTAGTTCAATTGATATTGAATTTAGTTCATGGTATGCTGCATCGGTTGTTATTAATTTTACAGATGTTAGGGGTGCGTCCCTAATGTCATCGGCTGATTATGTGGATACTTTAAAGGATAGTAATTTAAGTGTTGGTGATAAAAATCAAAGTCTATTTAAATCATTTTTTGATTTTCCATATCCAATATATATCTTAAAGATTAAAGGGTTTTATGGTGATGCCGTTTCTTATCCTCTACATTGTTCTGATTTCAAAGCAACTTTTAATGCAACAACAGGTAATTTTGATATAGTTGTTAGTTTCATTGGTTACACATACGCAATGCTAAATGATGTACAAATGTCATATTTAATGGCTGCTCCTTATTGTAAATTTGCTGGTGCTGGTTCTGATTATTGGGATGCTCAGGTGGCTAATGGTAGATTTTTATCATCGGATGGGTCACCATTACCCAAATTAGTTTCATTGATGAATAAAGTCAAAGAAGGTGATTATCAAATAAAAAAAATATCGCAAAATTCAGTTTCAAGCGGGTTACAAGAAAAAAAGAACGAACGATATATGCTATTTGATATTAAGGATAATTATTTAAAACCTTATTTATCTGAAATAAAAACAACTTACAATAGTGGTATTTATGATTACGAACTTAATTTAGTGAATATAAATTCAAAAGCAGCTACCTTAATAGATGGGACGCTAAACAATATATTAAATACACAAATAGATAATATAGATAAAAAAATACTTGAATATAAAGAAATATTTCCAACATCGATTGTTTTTAATTCATATAGTGGTAAAAGCTGGTTAAAACCAAAAAAATCGAGCGATGGTAATTTTGAAGTTATATTTAAACCAATAGGCGTTGCAATGGTTGATTTAAATAATAAATTAACCGAACAAATAGCCGACCTAAGTAATTTATTAAACAACGAAAAAAACAATAGTCTTACTGAGGTATATGAAATGAAACCAAATATATATAATTATTTTAAGGTGTTGGTTGCTCATATGGAAACATTTTATAATCTGATTTATATTTGCAAACATAAAATCCCTGAAGATAGACATTTTGATAAAAATATGGGTTTAAATTCAACAGATTTAAAAATTAAATATGATAAACAAGGGCAACCAATTTTATCTCCATTTCCTTGGTATTCACAACTTGGAAAAGATGGTAGAATGGAAGATGCTTGGATTGGAGAAGTTGCGCCTAATTTATTAGAAGTTGAACTTATCGATGCGTTAATAAATGCTAAGACAGATATACAAAAAGAATTAGATAAAATAAAAGTAAATGAAGTAATAAAAGAACCTAATAATATAGACCCAAAGGCTACTGTTACGATTGGTGAGCTTTATTATCCAATGAATGCATTTGATAATACAATTAATTTAATTGGAGGAAAAACAGAAAACCCATATAAAGATTTTAAAGAAAATGATATAAATACTATTTATGATCGCTTATTTTTAAGAACCTATATATCTAATTTATTATCTGGGGCTGCTACACATGTGGATTATAATCAAAATTTTGCATTAGCAGAATCAAGAAATATATTTGAGGAAGTTGGTGGAAATACTTTTAAATTAGAACAAATTCAAAATCAAATAAGAGTATTAGATGGTAAGACGGTTACCGATATGAGTAAATATAATAATACTTTTAGGGATAAATGGGCAAATACAGATAAATGGGTTTCAAAGTTTTTACCATTATTTGAAGATATTAATGTTAATTACACTTCTTATGGTAAACAAGTTGATTTATTAGAAAAAAGAAATAAACATTGGGTTTCGTTTGATCCAGATTATAATGGACAATTATTTAAGAAACAAACTAATTTTTCTATTGTTGAAGGTACAGAAAACGCAAATAAAATAACAAACGATTATTATTTAAAAATTATTAATAATATTAAAAACAGTGGTCAAAATTTTGATAAAATAATGAATAACTATTATTTTATTGATGATAAAAATGACCCAATTTCCTATAAGTATATAGGGGGTGATAGCTCAGGCACTAATATATTTAATAAAATATGTGAAGCTAAAAGACATCCACTTGATAATGTTAAGGCTAAAGAAAATTCAGTAAATACAAATGCCTTTATTGTTTACGATAAAGCTAAAATAAATCCAAAGTTTATATATCAAGAAAGTATTAATTTTGATACTTTATATAATATTTATTTACCAGCAGGAGGAAAAATATTAAATAGTAATTCTGATATATTTAAAAACTATCAAAAAAGTAAAGATCCTTCAGTGTCTAATAATTATTCATACCCATTTATTGGTGGATATTATTTTGATATTCCGTTTTCGCTTTTCGGTCATCCTTTCTATTATAATCAAGCTGGAACTTTTAATACATCCAATGATAAAAACTTACAAGTATCCGATTTTCATAAGGCTATATTATTTTTAAATTCATTGAATATTAATGTAAAAGAAACTGAATCTTTATTTTTAGAAAATAAAAATAATGGGGTTTACAATTCAAGTAATTATTTAAATAGAGCTTCATTTATGGCTCGTTTACCAAAAGCTTCTATATTATTAATAGGTGGAATGCTTTGGCAATTTAATAATTCATTTCCTTTTAAAGGATTAAAAGGTATTAAATTACCAAATAGAAATCAATATTTTAAAAAAAATAATTTATTTACATTAATAGGAGAGGAACAAACTAGTGTTAATTATGAAAATTGTAATTTATTTTTTAAAGATGAAAACAATCAATCAGTGGATAAATATAAAAGTATATTTAGTGTAGCTGAAGAAGATTTTCTAATTAAGGAATTTACAAATTGGGCAATAATTGATTGGCAAAAAATTAAAAATCAATTTGAACTAAGAATTAAAACTAAAGACGTTAACACAAATAAGACAGTTATTGGGCCACGGGGCTTGAAATCTTTAGTAGAAAATATATCAGAAATTTATTTAGAAAATAATATAAGCAATTTATATAATTATATTAATATTTCTAATAATAATTTTATTGAAAGATCAAAAGAGATAGAAAAAGAACATTCAAGTCAATATAAAGCTCTACAGGTATTAGATTTTTTAATTTTAATTAATAAAGATGATACCGTTGGAGTTAAAACAATTATTAATTTATTATTAACAGACTGCGTATTAGCATATAGTGGAAACAATATGAATGGTAATATTATTAATGTTAGCACTATGCAAAAAACAATGCTGTCTACAATAAACAACAATTTAGGTAGTATTAAAAACCCATCAGTTCAAACAGCACTCGGCATCACGAATATTAAAAATTCAGATAAAAAAGGTATTGCATCGATTGATTATAATCCCGATATGAAATTAGCTGTTTATTCTTATATAAAAACACTTAATGATAAGTGGGTTAGTGGATTTTCCGATCCATCTGAATACCAATGGATAACAAGTAAAAAAGATATTAACACAAAAGTTAGTCAATTTAAAGCACTACCAAATGTTGTTGGCGATTATTATATCCGAAATTTTAGGTTCATTGATAGGGCACATAATGATATAGGTGTGGATATGTTAATAAATTATAGACAATTATTTGATTTAATAGATTCAAACACAACCCAGAAAACGTTATTTTCAGCGATGACAGATGTTTTACAACAAAATCAAATGTTATTTTTACCAATGCCAAGCTACCAATCATTTGATAACGCAAAAGATTTTAGTAAAATATTTAAACCAATACCATTTGTTGAATCTAAATTAATGACTAATGATGTTGATTATGACACATCAATGTATTTATGTATGTATGCTGGTAGACCATCAAGTAAATTAGATCAAGGAAAAAATGGAATGTTTGATAATGATGGGTATTCATTTAATAAACCACATGAATTACCAAGTGATTATAAAACACACGATAATAATCAAGAAGAACAAGCTCAAGTACCAGCAATTGCTGTAAACTTTGGTCAACAGAATCAACAATATTTTAAAAATGTGCAGTTGAATATGTCAAATCCGAATACGACAGATGCATCTATTAGAATTCTTAAAAATTTAAATGACAGAGCAAGTCAAAACGCAACGGTAGAACCAATCGGACAAGATTTATTTAGTTTATATAGTCAATATTCATATTCTTGTGAAGTTGAGATGATGGGTTGTCCTCAAATACAACCAATGATGTATTTCCAATTGAATAATATACCAATGTGGAATGGTGCATATATGATTTTTAAAATAAAACATTCAATTAAACCTGGAACTATGACAACAAGTTTCACAGGTATGAGAATGGCAAAAACTTATCCAAAATTGATATCACAAAATGCTATTTCCTTTAAATTAGTTGGTGATTTAGAAAATTATGGGAATTTTACCGTACCAGTAGAGGGTAAAGATGAAGATAAATTTACAGATATAACAGCACCTGAAAACTCCAAATTAAAGTTTATTGATGGAAATCATTTCTTTGTAAAGGATTATTTTGTTTTTGGTGGAGAAGGATTGAAAGGTAAAAAAGTAACGGAAAAAGTTTATAATAGGATTAGTTATTTATCGCAGGTAGTTGAAAAAATTTATTCTGAATGGACAGGATTAGGATATAATTCATTTAATATATTATCAGCGTTTAGGGATAAACTAATTAACGGAAATAATGGATCAGCACATCTAATGGGTTTAGGTGTGGATATTCAAATACCGACAGATACATCAAAGGATGCTCAAAACTCTTTATTTTCATATATTCAAACAATGATGACAAAAGGATTACCTATTGACCAATTAATATTAGAAACTCGTAATAGTACATCTTATTTAATACATATTGGGTTAGCATCACAAACAGGTAATAAAAATGATGATAATAGAATACCAAAAATAGAAAGTAGTAGGTATGTATCTCGCGGAGAAGTTAAAACAATTAATTATAAAACAGATAATAATAAATATACCGAATTAACGAAAATACCTGAAGCTATGTGGCCTCAAACAGGTGAACAATCGATTAAAGATACAACAAAACCAACAAATACAAAAGACGTACAATTATATGTAAAAACAACATTAAAAAATAGTGGGTTAAGTAAATTTCAAGTGGCTGGTGTAATGGGTAATATTTACCAAGAGAGTACTTTTAATTTAAACGCAAATCCAGCGACAACAGCCCATAATATGTATTATGGTTTAATCCAATGGAGTTTAGCATCATACAATCAAGGTGGAACATATGAAGGGTTAAAAACAAAGGTTGGTAATACAAAAGAATCACAAATGACATATTTGATTAACCACACAAATGGTTATTCTAATTTCGTTAACTTAAGTCAATCAAGTAAAACCCCAGAAGAAGCGTCGTTGATATTTTCAAATAAAGTTGAGATTTGTGGTAAATCATGTGTAAATGCGGATAGAGATGCTTTTTCTCGAAGTTTTTATCAAAGATTTAATGATCCTAATGATTATTTATATTGGGGGTAATAATAATCCCTGAAACCACTTGTTTTTCTCATATTTTATATGTACATTTGTTTGGAATCATAAATAAGTTTTAAATGTACATCGGTAATATAGTTTCATTGGTTGAATCAAACACCAACCAATTATTTAATTTAACAACAGATATAAATAATATAGACTCAGAACTCCCAACACTAATAATAGGTTGGGAGTTTACAAAGTTGATATATGGAGAGAATAAACCATCCATATTAGAAAAGAAAATAGAAAATAGGTTATATTGGACATTTTCAAAAAAAGAACGTAGGGTAGATTACGAAGAAGATTATAAATCATTTATTGAAAACTGTATTGAATATGCATCCACCAAAATAGAGTATCACTTTTTAAATGTATTAACAGATAAAAAAAGTTTTATTAAAAAACTTATTAAGAACCTTACTTCTACAAAGATTTTTTCTATTTATATTAAAAATAATTCATTTATATATATATTTGATGAAACAAAAATAATAGGGGTAGATTTCAATGCTATTGATTTTTTGAAAATAGATCGCAAAAAAATTTACCGAATACTATATCATAACAAAAATAATTTATTCTTTAATTCGGATTTTTTAGATAAGGAAATAAGTATAAATATTCAAGTTAAAAATAATAAATTAATACCGTACCTATATAAAGTAATAAATAATGGATAGTAATAAAAAATGTATGTTAATAGCAACCTTTATACCAAAATTAAAGGTTGAGTCGTTTATCGGTTATGTAAGTAAAAAATTCAATATAAAAAATGAATTTATATTTATATATGAAATTGAGGATAACGAATTTGATTATTTACTTACATTTAAATTGAAAAATGATAAGCGAATTGATTTAAAATTTCACTTTACAAACGCAACAATAGTTAACACTAAGTCTGGTTGTATTTTTTCGATTAATGGATTAAATAGATTAATTGAAGGTGAAACAGGTTGTGATATTGGGAATACAATTTATTCCAATCATCAAATAAATTGGGGGGATTATAGTGGAAAGCTTATATTATCAAATAAAAGCCAGCTTTCAATCAAAAATATTAAAAAAATTGATATAAAAACTACAATTATTTAATTTTTTATATATTTATATTAAATAACAAGTTCATCTATATTCGATGAATATAAAATTATATATTATGGCAGTTAAAATTATAACCAAACAAATGCATGAAAGACTTGATTCTTTTATTCAAAATGTACCAGCAAATAATATTAAACCATTAGAAGTAGTGGCTAACGAACAACAAATCGTTCCAACCAAGAAGACATTAAAAAAAACAGATGGTCTAATTGAACGTATAGATAGTAAAATATTTATTACAGAAGATAATCGTCAGCTACTCCAAGATTAATATAGTTAAAATTATGAAATATAGAGAACTAAACGAAAACGAACTTAAATCCGTTAAGAAAAAATTTGGAATGATAACAGAATATTCATTTATTACAAATCGAGATGATATGTTATTAGATGAAGATGATGAAGACCCTAATAATAATCTTCCTGTACTAGATCAAACACAAGATGCAGTAACGCCAACAGAGCCAGCAATGATTGACCCAGCTTCATCAGCACCAGCAGACCCATCAATGGATTTACAACCAGAACAGCCAATTGAAGGACCACAAGCTCCAGATCCAATGGAAATGCCACCAATGGATACGGCACCTATTGAAACACCAGAAGTTGAAGTTGATGTCACACAATTAACCCAAGATCAAAAACAAGTTGATGATAAGGTTAGTTCATTAGCAGATCAAACATCTCAAATGATGGAGTTACTTGCTTCTATTACGGATAAAGTAGATGGTATTACATCTAAAATTGACAGCGACACCGAAGCTATTAGACAGGAAATTGAAAAACGAAATCCAACACCAAAAGAAGTATTACAAAAACGTCAAACACTTGGTGATCCATTCAATCAAACTCCAGAGGATTTTTGGAATCAGAAAGAAGAAGAAGGGCAATATGAATTGAGTGATGATAAAAACCTTGAAATTAAGCCATCCGACCTCGATGATAATGCAATGAATGTTTACAAAAGCTTTGGAATTAAAGATAATGAAGTAAACCAATCACTTAAAGGTGTAATGGGATATTAAATTTAATATAACCAAAATAAATTCAATCCACACTTGCTTTTCTCGTATTTTATTGGTACATTTGTTGAGAAAGTAGGAGAAAAAATAACACCGATTACATAATTAATGGTCGGTGTTTTTAAAACTTAAAATAATAATTTAAATTAAATAAAAATGAGTGAAAATGTAAATGCATTTGATGCAAAACGAAATGAAATTAAGGCTTCCAAACCGAAGGCTTATGAAAAAAAAGAGGTTAAATATAGTGAGAAAAATTATTTAGACACCCGAATCACCAAAGGTGAGAAAAAAGAGTTACAATTTAGGTTAATCCAACTATCAAACGAATCAGACGAAATTTTTGAAGAAGTTTTTTTTCATTGGGACAGCAACGCAAAAAAGTCATTCGTATGTGCTAAGCACACTAAAAACGTTCCAGAAGGAACTGAAAAAGAATGTCCTTATTGTGATTTAGAAGAGGGTTATTGGACTGAATATAATATAGAAAAGAATAGGCCAGTAAAACCAAATAATATCAATGAAATTGAAAAAGATGTTATTTATAAAAATGACTTAAAAGTGGATAGTGCTAAAAAATCCGCATTGGCAAATAAAGCACAAGCAAATTTTGTTTTTAGGGGTATTGAAAGGGTAACTACCAAAAATGAAGTCTTAAATGAATCTAAATTTTGGAAGGTATCAGAAGCTGTTTTGGATAACATTGGTACTATTAAAGATCAGAATATTAAATATAAAATCGATATTTTTGATTTAAAAACTGGAAAGGATTTATTAATCACGTATGTCCTGAAAGAAAAGAAATCTAAATACGGTGGTTTAACATCTGATATGGTTCAGACACCACTTAGCGAAGATGAGTCAGAAAGTAAAGCATTTATTGAAAATGATTTAAAGTGGTATCAGGTATATACAATTAAGAGTTATGATTATCTTAGTTTAATTATTAATGGAAAAACACCTTGGTTTGATAAACCATCCAACAAGTGGATTGATAAAGCCACATTAAATAGTTTAAAACCCGAAGAAGTACCAAATAACGAGGAGGATGAAGAAGAAGATGTAGAAGATGTGGTAGTTACAAAAAAAGTTTCTTCCGAATCAGAAACAGACGACTTACCATTTTAAGAAAAAAGATATTTATTAATTAGCGGTAAAGCCTCTTCAGGTCATTATCTGAACGTAACCGCTTCATAGTTTCATAAATCATTAAATAAAGTTATTTTGCAAGAAAAAATTAAATTAGAAATTAAAAATATTTCCCCAAATCCTGACCCAGTATATGCCAAAGTTGGTGATAGTGGTATGGATTTACGCGCTTGGCTATCCGAGCCAATTATATTAAAATCATTAGAAAGAATATTAATACCAACAGGTATTTATATTAACTTACCAAGTGGATGTGAAGCTCAGGTAAGGAGTCGTAGCGGGTGTGCTTTAAAACAGGCTCTATGCGTTGCTAATACCCCAGGAACTGTAGACGAACCATATGTTGGCCACGTTCAAATTATCGCAATTAACCTTTCCAAAGAAGATATAATTATTGAAAATGGTGATAGGATTGCTCAATTGGTGGTTTGTCCAGTCTATAATAGTAATTATGTTGATATTATTATTGTTGATGAGATAAATAAAGTTACAGATAGAGGTGCTTCTGGTTTTGGTGCTTCTGGGTTAAAATAAAATTCAAAAATAGTTTTGTTTAAAATAGTTTCATATTAATAATTTAAACAAATAAAAAATGGCAACAAAGCAGCCTGTAAAAAAGAAAGAAGTGTCAACGAGTGGATTTGTTGATAAAAAAGATTTTGCAAATGCATTTAAAGCTAAGAACGATTTAAATGGTGTAAAAGACAAGGATTTAGAATGGATTGTATTACCAGAAGGTTTTTATGATGCGGTTAAACTACCAGGAATTCCAAAAGGGTTTTGTAGTGATATAATGGGGCATAGTGATACTGGTAAATCTACTTTTAAATTAGAATTAATGGCTCAGTGTCAGAGAGAGAATATTCTACCTGTAATTTACGAAACTGAAAGTAATTTTCCGTGGGAACACGCCCGTATGTGTGGTGTCGAATTTGACGATGTAATGGGGGATGTTGTTAATGAAGATACTGGAGAAGTAGAAAGTAAAGTTGTGGATCATAGTGGTTTTTTCTTATATTATGATGCGGAGATTTTATATAGAAAATACGGGAAGATGGATTATGCTCAAAGTAAAATGCTTGAAAAGCCAAATCGAAAAGTGGCTGTTCTTGAAGATATTGCGTATTCTATTAATGAATTATTAGATTTACAAGGTAATAAAGATGGGGAGATAGATTATGAAATGTGTTTTATTTGGGATTCCGTTGGATCTATACCATCATATAGGTCCGTAATGTCGAAGACAGGTAATAATATGTTTGATGCTGGGGCTATTAAATCAAGCTTTAATATTATTGGGAATAATAGGATACCATTATCAAGGAAAGAGAGTAGTTCATATACAAACACTATGTTTTTTATAAATAAGGTATGGGTTGATAGTATGCAGATGGGTGCTCCTCAATTAAAAACTAGTGGTGGAGATGGTGTAAAATGGTTTAGTAGACTTAGAATACAATTAGGTGGTGTAACAACTGGTGCGGTTGAAAAACTAAGTGCAATTTCCGATAAAAAATCGTATAGATATGGAATCACAACTAAAATAAAAGTTGCTAAAAATCACGTAACTGGTATTGAATACGAAGGAAAAATTTCTTCTTTATCACACGGACTTTGGAATCCAGAAAAAATAGATGCTTATAAGAAACAGTATTCTAAATTTTTATTAAATAAATTGAGTGAATTAACAGGTAAGCCAATTAAGGATGATACCGAATTAGAATTTTCAGTAGAAAAGGAGGATTAAATATGGAAGAAAAAAAAGATTTCAGTAAAATAGATTATAGATTTTCATATGTATTATCTGTAAACGACTTGGAAAATACTAACAACGAGGTTATTATTTGTAAACGTGATTTTAACATTAATAATTTCGATGCCAGTTCATTAAGATCGATTGAATTAAAGGAGGCTATTGATGATATCGTTAGATTGATTGATAGGGATTTAAAATCTAAATCAAGAGTTTATACTTGGTGTAATATGCCATTGACAATTCAGAAAACTGTAAGAGGTAATAGAAAGTTAGGCGTGTATCATGGTGACTTAGAAGAATCGAAAGATATTTCTCCAGAATTCACTAATACGATTAATGCATCACAAATAACTACCTTTAAGTTCACTTTTTTTGATGGGTTAAAACCTGTGATTACAAAAATTTGGTCTGGTGATAATTATCCTTTTACCGTTAGAAATTCAGTTGATTTAACGAATAAAAAATATAAATATGACTCGGTAAATATTCAAGCACTTGATTTCACAAGATCGATTGCTCAAAGGTCAGCAGTAGATAGACCAGATTTGACCGCTATCATCATGAAACACCTTTGTAGTGTGTGCTCGTCATTTTATTCAAAAGAACACGAACAAAGGGTTATTTACAAACAAAGTCTACCAGAGTTAATGTTAGATGAAATCGTATTTACCGACTTTACAAATGGGAAATTTGAATACGTAGATAATAAAATCACGCCAATTTGTAAATCTTTCGATGAAAATCGCGGAGTTGACAGGGTAGTATATGAAGCCTATACAATGGAATTTGATGCTGGTAACGGTAAAGTATATCAAAACTATTCGCCAATCGAAGATTGGGAAGATGACTTAGCAGCAGAATCAATGGCTAAAAAATGGGGAAATAGTTAAATATCTAATATAAATTTAGTTATTAAAACAAGTTTAATTGCCGAAATACCATAAAAGTATTTCGGCAATCTTATCAAAAAAAATAAAAAAGTTATAAATAAAAAATGGCAAAGAGAGACGATTTAGGTTATTTAGGCACAGAATTTCAGTATAGATTGGCTCATCATTTTATGGATGATAAGAAATTTTTTAGAGATGTTTCTGATATGGTTGATACAAATATGTTCACAGATGTAAATGTTAGACGGTTCATGGGAACGCTTAAAAATTTTTTCGATATAAATGATTATGTTCCATCTTATGAACAGGCAGAAATAGAATTACGTTCAACAACAAATAGTGATCAGGATATTGAATTTGTGGTTGAAATTGTTAAAAAGATTAAAAACACAACCTGTGAAGGTGCTGATTCAATTAAAACAAAGGCCCATAAATTTTTCAAACAACAAAATATGGCCAAAGTTTATAATCAAATGGGTAAATTTATTAGCGATGGTGATATTGATAAATATGATGAATTAGAAGAATTAATTAGAAATGCATTAGCGACTGGCAACAGAGAAGAAATAGGTATTCACCTTAGAGACAACTTAGGTGAAGTACTTTCAGAAGATTATAGAAAAGTCGTACCAACTGGAGTTAAAGGCGTTGACGATGCGCTTGAAGGTGGGCTTGGGCGAGGTGAATTAGGTGTTATAATAGGACCTTCATCTTTTGGTAAAGAGCAACCAATCAGCGAGTTAGTGTGTACTCCAGATGGATTTAGAACTATGGGTTCAATTGAAGTAGGTGATTTTGTTATTGGTGGAAATGGAAAACCAGTCAAAGTAATTAATACCTTTCCACAGGGAGTTAAAGACGTATATAAAGTTACTTTTTCTGATAAAGTTTCAGTAGAATGCGGTATAGATCATTTATGGAATGTTAATTCAGTATATCAAAGGTGTGGTAAAAAATACGTTAGTGGTGTTAGTAAAAGTCGTGATGATAAATATTATATACCAGATCACACATATCAAACATTATCATTGAAACAAATTTTAGAAAAAGGGTTATTTAAAAACTATGCTGGACACCCTAAAAGACATAACTTTAAAGTTCCAATGCCAGAAGCGGTTCAGTTTAACACAATAGATATACCAGAAACATTACCACCTTATTTTATAGGGGCATTTATTGGAGATGGCTGTTTTTCAAGAATGGACATCACATCTGTTGACCAAGAAATAATTGATAAAATTTGTAAAATAACAAATGTAGTTTCATTAAATAATTCAACAAGAGACCCACATATTACCAAAATTCAATTATCTTATTTACTAAAAGAACAATTATATAAATATTTTACATTAGAAGAAAAAAGTGAAGATAAGTTTATACCAAACGATTATTTATATAATTCAATTGAAAATCGGATAGAATTATTAAATGGTCTTATGGATACCGATGGAACTTGTCAAAAAAATGGTTGTTCTTGTTATAATACAAAATCAAAACAATTAGCCGAAGATGTTAAAACACTTGTATTATCTTTAGGTGGATTTGCAATTGTTAGAGAAAAAAATGCTTCTTATTTTAATAAAAAATATAATATTGGAGTAGATTGTGGTATTCATTATGAAGTAACAATTACATTAATAGATACAACTATCCCAATATTTAATTTAAAAAGAAAACAAGATAGAGTTAATTATAGAACAAGTAAGAAAACACTTAGATTTATTGAGTCGGTTGAGTTAGTTAGACAAGAAGAGTCCAAATGTATTATGCTGGAAAGTGAAGATGGATTATATTTAACGCGAGATTTTATTGTTACACATAATACCTCATTAACAACAAGTTTTGCAAATCATGCCGCTTTAAACAATTTTAAAGTACTTCAAATAATTTTTGAGGATAAGGAAAAACAAATTCAACGAAAACATATTGGGAAGATTACGGGTGTCGAGGCAAGAGATTTATCAAAACCAGAAAATATTGAAATGGTTAAAGATATTATGTCTTACACGGATGCTTTCGATGAAAATCTTGTAATTAAAAAATTTAATACAGGGGAAGTTAATCCAGTTCAAATCAGGACATATATTAAGAGACTTATCAATACTGGTTTTAATCCAGATATGGTTATAGTGGATTATTTCGAATGTTTGGTAGCTTCAAAGAATTTCAAGGACCAGTGGACAGGAGAGGGTCATACAATGCGTCAATTAGAAGCAATAGCATCAGATTTAGATATTGCCTTATGGGTTCCAACCCAAGGAACGAAAGATTCATTAAATGCTGAAATTGTGACAATGGATAAAGCTGGTGGTAGTTTCAAAAAAATTCAAATTGCTCACATTGTAATATCAATTGCCCGTTCAATGGAAGATATGGAAAATAATATTGCAACGATTGCTGTATTGAAAAATAGATCTGGTAAATCTGGTAGAGTAATGGAAGGTGCTTCATTTAATAATGGTACTTGTGAGATAAACACTGATAATATCCAAATGTTTGAGGGAATGACAGATTATAATAGTTCTGAAGCTGAGAAAAAGCAAGAAAAAACAAAAGATATTTTGGAAGCCGCAAGATTAAGAAGAGAATTGGCGAAAAAAGAAAAAGAAGAACAAAACAATTAAAAACAAAATAAATAAAATGCAAAAAGGTAAAAAATTTCTATCGGATTTAAAATTACATTCGGATTACTTGAAATGGAGAGAAGATTTAGGTCGATATGAAACGTGGGAAGAGGCTTGTGATTCAATTATTGAAACCCATTTAAAAAAATATGGGGATAAGATAAAACCGTATACTGACTCAGCTGTTCAAAGCATGAAGGACAAATTGGTATTAGCATCACAACGAAGCCTACAATATCGCGGTGAACAATTAGAGAAACATAATAGTAGATTATACAACTGCACGACTGGCTATGTAGCTTACAATAAGATTTTCCAAGAGGTATTTTATTTACTACTTAGTGGGTGTGGGTTCGGTGGCGGATTATTAATACCATTCGTTCAAAATATATCTAATATTGAGAAAAGAAATAATGGAACAAAAACATTTATTATTCCAGACTCAATAGAGGGGTGGTCAGATTCTCTTGGTGTTTTAATGTCTTCGTATTTCAAAGATAACCAACCATTCCCAGAATATTATGGGTATGAAATTAAATTCGATTATTCAAAAATAAGAAAAAAAGGTGCTTTCATTAGTGGAGGGTTTAAAGCTCCTGGTTCTGAAGCATTAAAAAAATCATTAGAACAAATTGAAAATTTAATTGAAAATTGGTTATCTAAAGAAGGTAATGTTGTTAGACCTATTTTAGCATTCGACATACTTTGTTTTGCATCAAACGCTGTTCTTAGTGGTGGTGTTAGGCGATCAGCAATGGATATGATTATTGATGAAAATGATGATGAGATGATCAATGCAAAAATGGGGAATTGGTTTGAAACTAACCCACAGAGGGCAAGGTCCAATAACTCTATTCTATTAAAAAGAGATAAAGTTGGAAAAGCTCAATTCGAAGAAATTATCAAAATGAACGATGGTGTTTCGGATATTGGTTTTGTTTTTGCAAATTCATATTTTGATATGTTTAATCCTTGTTTTGAGATTGCACAACTTCCAATATTATGGAATGATACGATGGACTTAGAAAATATTAAGTACGAAGAATTAGGTGATTTCATTAAAAATAACAGCCATTTATTAGGTATACAAGGTTGTAATCTAACAGAAATTTCAGCCGAAGCTTGTACTACAAAAGAAAAGTTCTTTAAAGCCTGTGCTGATGCAACTATTTTGGGAACAATTCAAGCTGGTTTTACATCGTTTTCATATTTAGGTGAAACAAGTGAAAAAATATTTCAAAAAGAATCTTTATTGGGGGTGTCAATTACAGGCTGGATGAATAATCCAAAATTATTCAACGCTGAATTATTACAAAAAGGAGTTGATATCATAAGAAAGACCAATGTAGAAGTAGCAAAACTAATTGGTATTAACCCAGCTGCAAGGCTAACTTGTTGTAAACCAAGTGGTAATAGTAGTGTTATTTTAGGTACATCCTCTGGCATTCACCCAGAACACGCTCAATCATATTTCAGGTTAATGCAACTAAATAAAGAAGCTGAAACCGCTAAATGGTTGAATGAAAATATGCCTTTCTTATTAGAAGAATCGGCGTGGTCTGATACTAATTCGGATTATGTTGTTTTTATACCAATAGAAAATTCAAAAGATGGTTTTTACAAAAAAGACATGACTGGTTTAGCACATCTTGAGAAAATCAAATTAGTTCAAGAAAATTGGGTAACTTACGGTACTAACCCAGAACTATGTGGATATCCACACATTAATCACAACGTAAGCTGCACTGTTATTATTGATAATATTGAAGAAGTAATTGATTATATTTGGGATAATAAAAAGGCTTTTACGGCTGTATCATTTATATCAAATACAGCCGATAGAGAATTTAATCAAGCCCCTTTTACAACGGTAAATACTATGGAAGAAATTATTTCTCTATATGGTAAAGGTTCTTTATTTGCATCTGGGTTAATTGTAGATGGGTTACATTACTTTAAAAATAATTTATGGCTTGCTTGTGATAGCGTCCTTGATAGAGATTTATTAGTAACAGGAACAAGGGAAGAAGTACTTCTTAAAAAATATTGGTTAAGCTGCGCAAAGAAGTTTGCTAAAAACTATTTTAAAGGAGATCTAAAGAAAATGGTATATTGTTTAAAAGATATTCACCTAATTCATAAATGGGAGGTTATTAACCGACAAATGCGCGAGGTTGATTTTAATAAGATACTTAATAAACCAGCATTTAAAGATGTATCTGATTATGCCGCCCAAGCCTGTTCTGGTGGGGCTTGTGAAATCAAAAGAGTGTAATAAATAATATTAAATGGTTGGGTTTCTAAAGTTATTTAGGTTCCCAATCATTTTTTTTAATTTAACTTGTTTTATTCAATAATTAAACGTATATTTGTGAAAATTAAATAAAAAACCATGAAAGAAGAAAAAGAAATATTACCAACAAAATGGTTTAAAACACAACAAATTTCAACCTGGATCGGAGAGCCACTTGGACAAATACCTGGAAAGCCTATTGAAGAATATGAGGGTGGTCACGGTAAATTAATTATTATGCACCAATGTGGTGAAAATAAGCAAGAATTAAAAGGTCAAATACAAACTTTTTTATCTGGTTTAGATGAAGATTTTGAATATTTCGCCTGTTAAATAAAAAAAAAACAATTTAAATAAAATTATGAAACAAACAATCGAAATACAAGTTCCAAGTGGTAAGAAAGTAGTTATGAATCAAATGGAAAAAGGAATGTTATTTACTTTCGAGGATAAAAATAATTTAGAGCTCTTACAAGATGATATGGATTATGTTAGGAGCTCAATATTATCATATATGGGAATTCCAAAAAAAATTTTTGGTAATTATGAATTAGAACAAAAATTGGAAAGACAGAAATGTTTTGACGATAAAACTCGTATTTATATGATCGAAAAATATTTCAAAGTTTTTGATGCTACCCAAATGAATAATGATAATCATGGAATGATTCCTTTCAAATTAATGGATCACCAAAAACTGATTTTAAGGTCACTGGTTGATAATAAAGGAACGATAGTTAAATCATATCGCCAGGCAGGAAATACAGCTTTAATGGCAGCCTATTATGCCTGTGAGCTGATTTTAACTGAGGGTACGGATATATTATATATGTCAAGTAGCTTACAATGTAGTTCTATGTTTATGAAATTAGTAAGTGGTTTTATTGATCAATGGTTATTGGGAACTAATCAACCAATATTTGATTACGATAAAAACTGGGTTATAAATAATGGAAATGAGATCAAATTAGCAACAGGTACAAACATTAGAGTTATTAATCCAAATAAAGTATATTCTTTACAAAACATAGAATTAGATAAAATAACACATATTATTTATGATAATTCTGCTTTTATCGAATTTGATGATGGATTTAGAGAGCTTATGGGTTACAAATTACCTGAAAATATTAAAACTACGATTATTTCAACAGACCAGAAGGTTAAGAATTGGTTTAAAGACAAATGGGATTCAGCTGATAAACAAGGTAATAAATTAAATAAAATCGAACTTGAATGGTTTAATGACCCACGATACAATAAAGATTTAAAATGGGTTAAAGTCAGTCAAGAAGTTATCGAAAACGGTATTAATAAGATTAAACAAGCTTATTTACCAACAAATGAGTGGTATGTTGGTATGTGTAGAATTTGGAATAATAAAGAAAGAATTGAACAGGAAATTGGTATTGGTTATAATCCGAACGAAAATTATGTTGAAATAAAAAAGAATGATATTAGAGAACATATTTTACAATTAAATAATGAATTACAAAAATTAAAAAATCTATGAGTATAATTTTAAATGAATACAATGAAGAAAATAGAATTGATAAAACTTGGTTCGATAGTTCTAACGTTAAATATTGTGAATGCGATGATAAATTGGATGCACTAAAAGAAGTTACTGTTTGCTTCTCAGACGGGCGAACTTACTCATACTCAGACGTTAAGGTAAACGATTACCTCATGTTTAGAAATTCTTTAAGCCAAGGTAAAGATATATTTAAATACATTGCGGTTAAAGATAATGGTGTTCCAAGATATAAAACAACCAGATTAGAAAATACCGATTTAACTTTATTAGAGGTTCAAAAACAACAAATTTTAGAATCACGCGTTGAAAAACTAAAAGAGTTCAATAAAACATTGGTTGAATCACAAGTTGATTTAGAACCAGAATTTTCTAAACATATTAAAGATAATATTGAAGATTTATTAATGAAATAATGGAAAATAAAGGTTTTTTTGATACAGGAGAGTTAACTTTAGCAGACTTAAAAAAATGGGTAAACATGATTCCAGATGTTTATTTGGATTATAATGTTGTATGTTGTCAAGAAGTTTATTTAGTTGGGGAAATTGGAATTCGAAAAGATATGCCAGTTGTAGGATTAGCATTAGATGTGGAAACATCGGAAGTTTTAATTAAAATTGAGTTAAACGAATGATAAATAAAGACGGTATAACTATTAAGCAATTAAAAGAGTTGGTAAAAGAATTACCTGAGACGGATGAAATAACGGGTGAAGATTTTACTATCTGGATGGAAACTGGGAATATGCTTTCAAGTCCAATATTGGAATGTTTACAATTAAATAGAGGTGATTTATATTTTAGCATAAAATTATGATAAATAACAAACAATTTGATTATTTTTCAGTATTGGTTATTGGAATAAATCCAGAGGAACAAATTTCAAAGTATGATGAGATGTCAGATGCTAAAGAACCATATATTTTATATCAATATAAGGATATGGGTAAGCTAAGAAAACTCCAAATAGAAATTTATAAGGGTTATTTAAAATCGATTAAAGATTTACAATCAAAGAATATTCTAATCGATAAAATAAATGATTTAAAAAGCATCTCAGATGAAAATTATTATCTTCGGTTAAGTGATTATTATCAATTTGATATTAATAAAAATATTATTAGTAATGATAATCCAGACGGTAAATGGTTAACTTGTGAGGTTGGTGGGCGAATGTATTCTGAAAAACTTATTAATCTTGATAATATATATGTAACATCTGGTAAAAAAACAGATATAAATTGGTCGGTTATACATTTAAACCCTGGAATAGTCAATAAATACAAACGCGCTTGGGAACTTTGTAATGAGAATTCACCAATAACAACACCCGAAGACTTCAAAATTTTAGAAAATATGAAGGGGTTTGTTAATTATTTTGAACATTTTACTGATAAAAATCAATATATAAAATATAACTCATCTTTTTTTACTAATGCTATAATAGTTAATGGAAAATGGTTGGATATGGAGAATAGTAGTTACGTGGATTGGGTAATAAATTATTATGATAATTTTATTTCTGGGTTAAAACCAAATGATTTGATTACAATTTTTGAGTGTACAAAATAATAATTTAATTATATCATAAAGGTAGGGAACTTAATTGTTTTCTACCTTTTTTATTTTAAAAATTTAAACACAAAAAAAAAATTCTAAAGTATTTATATGGAAAGTAGTTAGTATATGGCACTAAATAGAAAATATCTTGGAATTAGATTCCCATTCACTGTTAAAGACGAGGAAGGGTTCTTTATAGATTTAGAATATGATCCGTATAAAGAAATTAAATCTGATTTAATGCATTTAATCTTTACACCAAAGGGGCAACGACTTAGAATGCCAACTTTTGGTACTAATTTAATTCGGTATATATTTGATCAAAACGATGAAAAATCTTATACTGATATGAAAGTAGAGATACAGGAATCTATTAAAAAATTTATTCCAAATGTGAAGATAACAAGTTTATTAGTTACAAACAGCACCGATGAAAATTACACTGCAAATATAGAGATAAAATATGATATAGATGAAGGTAGTTTTGTAACATCAGATTCCATAAATACATCAGTTTAATAAAATATAAAATGGCAAACCCAATTAATTACAACACACGAACATTCGAGGAATATAAAGAGCAATTAAAAATATATATCCAAAGAAATTACCCAAACATAATTAATGATTTTCAGGATTCATCAATTGGTTCATTTTTTATGGATTTAAGTGCTGCTATTGGGGATGATCTAGGCTTCCTTATAGATAATAGATTTCAAGAGACACAGATTGATTATATGCAAGAAAGAAAGTCTTTACTATCAACAGCAAGGACTAATAATTTAAAGGTACCTGGAAAGCGCCCATCAATGTTAGAAGCTGTTTGGTCATGTTATATACCAGTCGTTATTGGTGGTAGTACTCCAGATTGGGATTATGCTCCTATTTTAAATAAAGGAACGCAAGCATCAGGTGGTGGTCAAAAATTCGAATTACAATCAGACGTTAATTTTTCCCAGCAATTTAATTCTCTTGGTATATCAGATAGAACAATTTTACCACTTAAAAATTCAACTACTGGTAGTTTGGTTGGATATACTATAACAAAGACCTGCGTCATGATAAGCGGGGAAAGTAAAATATATAAACAAACGATTAGTCCATCAGATGTATCTCCATTTATGGAAATTATTTTACCAGAGCCAAACGTGATAAACGTGCAATCAGTCCTAGTATTTGATGGGTACAACCAAATTACCCCAACAATTTCGGACTTTGTTAGTAACACAGAAAATAGGTGGTATGAAGTTGATAATTTAATAGACGATAAAATATTTGGAAAAGATATAATACAAAGTGCAAATTTTATTGATAAATTATTATTTGATTTAAATCAAAATGGGATAACAGGTTCAACAAATTATGGAAATACCTATTGTGGAAATTTGGAAGATGGTTCAATAGTATATGGATATATACCAACTGTTGCAAAATGGAATTCTGTAACTCAAAAATTTATAACAGAATATACTGATAATTATTATTTAAAACTTATTTTTGGTGCTGGATCAAACGAAAATTTAGATAATATTAAAAATTCAACTGACTATACTCAGTATCAATTAAATAAAGCTATAAATAATAAATACCTTGGGATGATACCAGCATCTAATTCAACTATATATATTTATTATACTGTAGGGGGTGGAAAGTCATCAAACATTGGTACTGGAATAATGAACACAATAGGTTATTTAGATTGCACGATAGGTGGGTCTAATGAGTCAAAAATAGCACAGGTTAAAAACTCACTAAAGGTTACAAATTCTATCCCATCTGTTTCTGGTAGAGATGAATTAACAAATGAAGAAATAAAATATTTAATTAAATATAATAATTTATCTCAAAATAGATGTGTAACATTAAATGATTATAAAAATAAAATATTAACAATGCCATCCGAGTATGGGGCACCATTAAAAATAGGGGTAGAGGAGGTTAATAATAAAATACTTATAACGATGCTAGGCCTCGATTATGATGGTACGCTATCTAATAATTTAAGCGAAACATTAATCAATAATATAGTAGAATATCTTAGTGAATATAAAATGATAAACGATTATGTTGAAATTCAACCAGGTTTAATAAATAATATTCAGTTTGAAATCGATATTACTATAGATACATCTAAATCAAAACAAGATGTACTCAAGGCTGTAATTTTATATGTTGGTAATTATATGGACATAAATAATCATAAAATGGGAGATGAAATATTTACTAGTAAAATGAAGTCTGATATCGGTGCAATAAGTGGGGTGATAAATCTAATCGATTTAAGGGTTTATAGTATTTATTCTACGGGGTATTCCCCTAACCAAATAAAACAGCCAACAATAACAAATACAGAATACATGAATCGAGTACAAATAGATTTAATTGCCACCGATGGTATATTGTATTCAAATTCAGATACTATGTTTGAAATTAAAAACCCAAAATCAGACATAATTATTAGGGTAAAATCAAAATAATGATAAAAAATAAAGACTGTAATTGCAAAGCAACGAAAAACATTATTAAGATGATAAAAACTGTCGATGATATTAACTTATCAACAAGTAAGACTCATCTAAAAGAAAGAAGGTGTTTTAATAAAATATTTTTTAAAATATTAAAATATTTAGTTTACTCGATATTATTACTATTATTATTTACGTTAGCAATACCGATATTAATATTAATATTTATTTTGCATGGGATATTAAAAAAACCAACAATATTAAATATTAATTTTTTAAAACTATTCAATAGAAGTAAAAATGGTGGAAAATAATAAAACTTTCAGAATAAAATACGACCAATTAAATCCAGTCGATCATATTAATGTTAAACTTGATCAAGACTTTGATTTATTAGAGGTATTATCATTATCAATATCACAAGAAGATGTTTATAGAATGTATACATCTGAATATGGTGTTGTAGTGGGACGCGTTCTAGCAAACGATGGTTTTGGAATTCCAAACGCAAAAATTTCTATATTTATATCAAACAAATCAACAAATCAGGCAATTGATAAAAATATATTATATCCTTTTAATACAACAGCTGATAAAAACTCAGATGGTATAAGATATAATTTACTACCAGATAAAAAGGTTAATAAATGTCACCAAAACGTAGGGTCATTGCCGTCAAAAAGAGATATATTAGATAATAATATTAAATTAGATACTTTTAATGATTTTTATAAATATACAACTATAACGAACGAATCTGGTGACTATATGTTTTTCGGTATACCTACTGGATCACAGCAAATTCATGTTGATATTGATTTATCAGATATAGGTGTTTTATCACAAGCACCAAGAGATATGGAATATAAAGGTTATAATATAAAACAATTTGATAGTCCAAATAAATTTAAAACAAGTACAAACTTAGATTCATTACCACAAATAATAAGCCAAGATACTACTATCTTTGTATATCCATTTTGGGGAGATGAATCACAATCAGAATTAGCAATTACAAAAAAAACTATTAATATACAATATAAATTCGAGCCAACCTGTGTTTTCATGGGAAGTATTTTCACAGATTCACAAAAAAGTTCAATTAGTAAAACTTGTCGGCCAGATACAACAACTGGTGTTATGAGTGAATTAACTACATCTCAAGGTTCAATTGAAATGATACGTAAAACGATAAATGATGAAATTGAATTATTTGATATTAATGGTGGTAGGTTAATTAATAACGATGGGGTTTGGTGCTATCAAATACCAATGAATTTAGACTATGTTGTTACAGATGAATTTGGTAATTTGGTACCAACAACAGATCCAACAAAAGGAATACCAACAAGCGCAAAAGTAAGGTTTAGAATAACGCTAGATGATAATGGAGATGACTTCGTACAAAGTAAAACAGGTGTATATTTAATACCAAATAAACCAAAATCAGAGTTATATGATGATTATGAGTTTAGTTCAAATTGTAAAGAATTTAGTTTTGTTAATTTAATGTGGAATAAGGTATATTCAGTAAAAAATTATATACCTAGAACTGGAAAGAGTGCTTTTTTAAAGGATATTTCTGCAGATAGACATTTCACAGGACTAAAGTCCGTGAATTATCATGGAAATAATAACCCAGCCCCATATAATAATATTTGGGTCAACATTAATTTGAGATTTATGTTAATATGTTTGTTAACGACTTTTTTTATTAAGACAGTTGGATATATAAACTATATAATTACCCTTATAAATCATAATGTTCCATTAATTGTTATGGGTTTTTTAGCTTTGGATGTTAAATTAGCTGGGGATGTATGTTCAACAATAGATTGGAAAGGAAAATCTTTATTTGTACCATTTTCTAAGATACATAAGTGGATGTACGGAGATGAAGAAGCCGCTACGAATAGTATTTATGGTATCGATAATTGGTTCAAAGGTGATGGTATAGATGGAAGTGGTGGACCTGGAATTTCCAATAATACATTAATTGGTAATATAATAAGTTGTGTTGAAACACAGTTATCATCTGAGAATGAAGTTGTTAATTTTGATTTTACAAATGACTGGATAAATGGAAGTTTATACGCCCCCAGATTTTTAACAAAAACAAAGAAAAATAGAAAGACTGGTAAGCAAGACCCAGTGTATTGTGGGTCGTGGGTTCAGAAGTATACTAATTTATTTTTGGTACAATCATGCGCCCCATCTATTAGTAAAGATGGCATTATTAATGTTGATACGACAATAAACTGTAATGATAAACAAAATTGTTATAAAAAGAAATCAATAGATCAGATATATAGAGGGACAATAAATAGAAATGAAGTAGATGACATTTTTTATTATAGGGCGGTTGAATTTCCAGGTAATAAATATTTATATAGTACAGATATTATTCTATTAGGTAGTTTATTGGATTGTGACCAGGATGGTATACCACAATTACATCAACTATTACCAAGTACGTCGTTTAAATTACCACCTGATAGCTTTGAACCAGATGGTGATTATACAGATGTAAAAGAGAATTCACCTAGTATACAAAAAGAAATGTCTGGTATTGATTGGGGTAATACCCCAGGATATGAAATAAATGGTTTATTTGTGGGTGTTAGTTGTATGGACAGTAATACTATTGTTAAATCTTGTGTTAACGCCACGAGATTATGCGAAATAGGTGTAGATTTCGATGAAAAACATGTTGGGTCTACATCTGATGGTTATGATTTAGTTAAATTAATTGATGGATATATATCAACAGATGAAATCACTGACGGGGATGTTAGAGGTATGTTTTCAACATTAAATATTAATAATTTATCAACAAGTGTTAATTCTTTTAATCAACCAAAATATGATTTTATTTATAACTATCCAAATGGTTTTGATGGAAAATTGAGGTCGGTATTTGCGCAAGATGGGTTCATATTAGATTATTATACTTTTAGATTTGGTACTGATAATTTAAATGGAAATTATTATACTGGGGATTATTCGTTTCCGAGATATGAGAATTCTTTTTATTTCTATTTTGGAATTAAACCTGGTTCTACAGCAATAGATTTATTTAACAATCAATATTTTGTACCATGCTCTACGATTGAAAAAGAAAAATTCACTTTAAATCTTATAGTTAAAACAAAAGAAGGTATTTGTGAAATTGAAAATGGTATATTAAGCGTAAAAACTAGCAAAGCGGTTTATCCATATGATGTTTATCTGGATGATGTTATGTGTAGTTCAAATATTTCAAGTGATAATGAAATATTAATAGATGGGTTAAAATCTAAATATTATAGTATTAAAGTTATTGATGGTAATAATAATATAGTAGTAAAATCAATATTTTTACCTAAAAACATAGGAATATCTTATAAATATTTGATAAAAAATACAACAACAATAGATTCGAATAAGGGTGAATTGTTAATTACAGATATTCTTAATGATAACTCAAGTAATACATCAAACTCATATAAATTATATAAAAATGGCGTCTTATTGTTTAGCGGTGTAATATCTACTAACACTTTAGCTATAACAGATTTAGGTGTTGGTTTATATGTTATTATGATTTATGAAATAGGTTGTGCTACCAATATAAAACAATATACTTTTAATATTAATTATCTTTATACAAGTCAATTTATCAACTATTTTATAGAAACTAAGCTTCCAGACTCAGGATATAATGCTGAATTTATAAATTATGTTGCTGAATTAGAAGAATCAAATTAAAAAAAAATAAAAAAATGGGATTAATAGAAACAGGATATAAACGATCATTGGAGTTAATAATAACAAAAATGGATGATAATACGCCACCATCAGTTATAACAGAAACACATAATGGCGTAATGTCGTTCGAGGTTACTGGAACAACATACGAACAATTAACTGGAACGTCATTCCAACAATTAACGGTTGCTGATTTTAATGAAAGGCTTGGTCATTTCAAAGATTATATAAAAGATTATTATCTTACATCAGACCCAAATCTATATGATACTATATTGTGGGATCAAACTAGAATACTTATGCCGATAGTGAAACCTACTGCGTATATTAAATTTACTTCAACACCTGGGTCAATTAGTACAACTGTAGTATTAAGATCAAGCATACCAGTTGGCAGCAATATAACACGAGTAATTAATTATTATGATAATAGTAAAGAATTATTGATTACAATTAGTCTTACCATATTTAAAGGTGGAACTACCTCGATGGGTACGAGTATACATAATACTTCTACGATAAATAATGTATATGTTGATCCTCTTGGTGAAATATTAAGTGATAATCTATGTAATTATAACTATAATGATACTATTGTTTTATCAACAGGGCCAATTCCAATGCCAATTGACTAGTAGCATATGAATATAAAAATAGCATTAAATAAGAATAAGAATAAGAAAGCTGTTAATACAGCTTTTTATCAAACCATGGAGCTAGAACAAACTTCAAGGCAATTACCTATTTCTAACATTAATAAAATTGTTAATAGTTATCAAATATTTGATAACGAGATAAATTCTTGTACAAAATACAGGTTAACTATCACAATAAATACAATTGCAACAAACGTGTTAATAAATCCAATAACTCAAATATATGATGGGGATATAGAAATAACTGGAAGTACTAGATTAAATGCTATTAAAACAATCAATCCAGAATTTACATATAATTGTGGGTATGATATTTTTGATAATCATTTTTTAAGAGTAAACACCTTTAAAAAAGGTACCTCATTAGATAGTTTTATTGGTACATCATTGAAAAATGTTAGTTCAATTCAAGATTCTGTAGATAATAATTTATTTGAAGATAATGGGTGGATGTATTTTTTAAATGCTGGTAAGATTAATAATAATCGCATGTTTATAAATAAATTACCATGCGAAAAAATTGATTTATTTCCAACTAGAGAATATTTTAGTTTTAGCCCGATGATTATAAATGAAAAACCAGAGGATAATTGGGATTATTGCGTTACTTATCCATATAAAAATATTATAGATCATATATTAGTTACAGATGCGAACGGAATAAATGGATTACCAATATCAGATGGTGTTATTGGATATGCAAATGAAAATGGTAATTACCTACAAATAACGACCTCATATAAAAATAAATTAAATCAACACGATATAATTTCTTTTAAATATACTAATTCACCAATTGGTAAAACTTATCAAATTTATAATGTTGGTGATATTAATGGGTTGAATAAAGAATGTACATTTATATTAGATATTGATAAATATTCAGATCTAAATGATGTAGACTTTTTAAATAGTATAAAAACAAAACGGATAGTTAAGATAGTGGATGGTGTCGAATCAGATTATTACATTAGAGAATTAAGAAAAGTACCTAATTTTAAATTCGATACAGATGAAATAACAATCGAAAATATTGAAAGTAAAATAACAGGTAATACAACGCAGATAACATCAGATAATTATCAGCTTGCATTTTCAAGAAATATTTTTGGTGATAAAATTCATCAGATTCAATTTATTGATGATATTGATATAAGTCTTTTGTCTGATAACTTAGGTAGGCCAATCAGTGAATTATATTTAACAATAATAAAAAAAGGGAAGACATCCGATACTTTAGGTCATAATAATATATTTGGTAATGTAACATCTGGAATTGATGAAGCTCCATATGTTAATGGTTATTCAAATATAAGATTAATTAATTCGAACAATACTATAGAAATACCATTAGAAGAAGATATAACAATAAATGGCTCATCAAATAATAATAAATTTTTATGTGATATAGTCGAATATAATAAATCCTTAGTAAAGGAAATTGTATTAGATAATGTAATGCATAGATTTAATACGGTTCAGAGAGAACGATTAGATAATGTTTTTGAATATCATACTATAAATCACACATATACTTCATTCTACGATGAAGATCAAAAAATGTATCTCGAACCAAGAAATGAAGGCTATTTTTATAACCCACATTATAAAATACAAATTAAAAATTATTCCTCTATTATAAATCAAGGTGAATTAAATACAATTGTAAGTTGTGAAGACGATATATTTACTTTGGGGTTAAATAAAGATGGTAATATTATTAATTTAAATTCATATGTTGGTTCAGAAAGCGATATACAATATTTAATTTTAAAGATAAGTAATTCAAAAAACTTTTTAGATTTTGATAGAATTAGAATAAATAAGGTAGATTCAAATAATAATATAATTAAAACTTTAACTTTAAATATTAGAATAAGGGGAGATATAAATAAGTCAATTTTAATACCATATAATTCTATTTTTTTTGGTGCGATTGAAGATATAAATAATAATATATATCAATTCAAAAGATATTATAGTGATTCAATACCATCATATGGGAATGATATGAACAATGGTAGAATACTTTGGCGAGATATATTACCAGAAGGAATTTTTGATAGTGAATCACAATTTAATAACGATATTCAATTTACAAATGGAAGGTTATACCTAAACAAAGCTATAAATTTAGTGGTAAAAAGACAAGATCCTTTTGGACTTTACGGTTTAAAGAGTAGGACATTTCCATCTGATTTATATGGTGATAATACAACAAACGATATTTTAATTAATAATAGATTCAGCAACCAAAATAGTATATGTTAAAATATAAAATAAATTTAGATACTGAAAATGTGGTCGATAATCATATATCAATTAAAATCGGGCAATTATTTTATCCAAATTCAGAACAATACGAAGTTATTGAAAACAAATTTGATATTAGCAACCTGAACGTAATTAATCCAACAATCGATTTTGAAAAAGTTAGGTTACACCCAATAATTTCCAGCAATATTAATAACGATATTCAATCTATAACGTTTAAATTACATTTTTATATTTCAAATAATTGGACATATAATTCTACATTATTATCAGATATTGGCTATACGAGCGATGATGTAATTAATAGAAGAAAAAGGTTAAGCAACAACTTCATTAGACTATCATTTTATGATTCAAATGATATAAAAGTACAGAATTTATTATATTATTCAACTATTTTTATCAATTCAGGAGACTTATATGATAAATATATTAATAACGGCTTATCAATGAGTACATTAATGACTGATTTTACTATTTATAATCCAAGAACAAGTTTAAAAATAGCTTCTTTTGAAGGTTTTTATATTTATTTATTTGGAAGTGATATATTAAAAAATACTATTACTACTATTTATATGAAAGTTGAATATAATAGCGCATTAAATGGTAAAACTTCATTATTTTTAAAAGATTATTCGCATGGATCAGTAAATGGATTTAATTTATCTGATTTAAAATCAAATATGTTTATCCCTATAAATATTGAATATAATACAAACTTAAATAAATATGTTTATTGGTTTAACGACTATAATACTGAAAATACGGTAATAAATTTATATCAGGCTAAAGTTAAATAATGGAATTAATTAAAAAGACAATATACTTAAGTGATTATATTTGTAGAGTAAACCCTTATATAATTAATGGGTTGATTCCAGAAGATATTGATTATACAGGTATAACATCACACTGGGGTGAATTAATTGGAATAAAAGATAATGGTGAAGTTGAATATTACGTCGGTAAAAATACAACTTATACATCAAATTTGTGTTCTTTTAATATTTTATTTATACAGAGCGCAGATGATATTGGTGTATTAGAACCAAAAATTGAAAATTGGGTACCGAATAAATTATATTTCGCAGGTGAAAGTAAATTATATAATGGACACAGTTATCGATGTACTAAAAATCAAAGTAAATTATCAATATTCGATTTAAGTGATTGGGAATTAAATACAATTGAACCAGCAGATAATAATATTATCACGTTTACAGGTGAAAGTAAGATTAATGAGTTTAGAAGATATTCAAAATCAAACAGTGATAGAGACCTTTATAATCCAACATGGAATAGTGGATTTACCCAAGAAATTAAAAGCTCTTATGGTAATATAAATAAAATTATTTCAGAGAGTAGTGATTTTAGTGGTGAAAATCAAGGATTATATGAATATATAATAGGTGCCACAGAGAATGAATTAGAGACAACAGGTATTCATTATAAAGATGTATCCAGTGGAATTTCTAATATTTCTTATTTAACAAATGGTCTGACTGCTGAGAATTCGATAAGTTCACCAAACATAAAATCAGACTATTTACTTGGAATAATAGAGACACCAAAAACTTTTATTAATGTAAAAATTGATAGAGGTGTAAATTCGACTTTTGAAAAGAATTTAAAATTAGGTGATATTAGGACATTAGATGATTTAACAAAATATGGTAATGGATTTTTTAAAATAAAGGATAATTAATATAAATAATGGCAAGTAGCTACGGAATTAATAGAGCCGCTGATTTTAACCCAGCAACAGATGCTGAGATCTTTTGGTCTTACAGTGAGAATAGAAGTATTGTTAATGATAATTATCAAACAGACAATATAACCAAATTTTTATCAGCGCAATTAGCGCCTGGTTCAACAGTAAATCCTATTGGTGGAATATATAATTTAAAACTACCTTTAGATATTTTTAATAAAGTAGGTATTTATAATATATATATTAGACCAAAACAAGTAGAAGTTAACATACAAGATATCGGTATTTTATCTGCATATCCAAATATTAGGGGTATTATTTTAAAATCTTCTGATTTAATTGGTATTTCAGTTGGTAACGATACACTTTCTGGTTATAGAATTGAATATTACGATTCCATTGGTAATAAAGTAAGTAATTTATTTAGGATAATAACATCAAATAATAGATGTGAACCAGTTAATCAAAATATTATAAGCACTAGTCAAAAATCTGTTAGCTATAGATTTAATGATAGTTCTGATTTATTATTTTTAACTGTAACACCATCATCGGCAACAAATGCGAATCCAAATTCAATACCATACATAGGGAATAGTGGAACAAAGATTATATTAAGTAATACTTTTTTTAATCCAGTACTATTAGAAATAGAATTAACTAATAATGATATTGAGTCGTTATATACATCGATAAACGGAAATCAAATAAGAACACTAGACAATGGGTTAATAACCACATATGATAATAGTAATAATATATTTAGTCAAGCAGAACATTATGTAATCAAAGAATCTGCCACTGGAAAACCAGTATTTGAAGTGAAAGAAAACAAAACAAATATTGATTTCACACAAGACCATAACACAATAATTGGAAACGCATAAAAAAATGGCTAAGAAATACACAAAATCATTTTCTAATTATATAAAAAAAAGTAATCCGATAGCTACAAATAGTGGGACCATTTTAGAAAATGACCTCCTTACTTATGGTGAACCATATAATTACGTTAATAAAAATTTAACTATTAGAACAGAGGGTGGTTTTACATTTATAACAAATACAGACACTACCGATAAAAAAGAATATACAAACGGTGAATTTACTGGTAAATACACATTAAATGATTTATTATCTATACCAGATACAGGCAAAACCCCATTAGATAAAAATATTTTAAATGTTAAGTTAACACCAGAAAAAACTTATATAAATTTTAAAAAATCATATTTTGATTTATCTAAATTTTGTTATTATGGTTCAACAAATGATTTAATTAGATCTTCGGTAGAAGATATTATTAATAGATTTCCAGGTGGGTTATTTATTAGTGATAGTTCAATTATTAGTGGTAACAATACAAAAATTATAACAATACCAATATCGAATATATCCAATCCATTTAACTTAAATTTATTAAGTTATGAATATGATAGAAATTTATCATATGATTTAAAAACATTAGCTACTTCTTATTCAGATTACATTATATTAACTGAAGATAATCAAACGGCATCGATTACTGGGTTTACTAGTTCAGGAAGTAATATTATTATAGATTTAGATAAGGTAATATCACTCAGTACTTCATTTCACATTAAACCGTCATTAAAAAAACAAGATGAATTTTTTGATAGTTTAGATGATTTTCAAAGTACGTTATTAAACAGAAAAACACAACCAAAATATAAATCGACATTTAAAATCCCAGAAGAAACAGAAGACGGTATTTCAAGTAATTATCGTGATTTTATTTGGCGAACATATGATGGGTATAATATAGATATCACATCAGTAGATTACGAATTATTCATACAAGAATTAATAGATAGTTCAATTTTAGTAGATGAAAAATATTCTGATAATATATATCGAATGATGACCCACGATTCCATTAAAAACATGGATTCAACATATCAAAAGGTTATAGATAATGAGCTATTAGAAGAATATGTAGCTGGAGGTACAAAGATTCAATCACTTTTGAGGATTTACGGACGTTTTTATGATGAAGTTAAAAAATATGCTGAAGGTATAGCTTTTACAAATAATATATCCTATGATAAAAAGGATAATATTCCAGAAAAATATTTACAGGGAAAGGTAAATTCATTAGGATGGGAAAGTCCATCATTATTAAATATATTCCCAGAAACAGGTGTAACATCCAATAAAATATTTCGTGGTTGTGATGGTAATTTTAATTTATTGGAATGTACTAATGAATTAAATAGACGTATAATTTTATCATCTAAAAGTATTAGTAGCTCGAAAGGCACGAGAGCATCAATTAGAAAAATATTTGGTATGTTCGGTATCGATGAAAGTATTTACGATGTTCGCGAATACACACAGAAAGTAGATAATTATATAACAGGTACAACCCTACAAAATATTATAACTCTAAATGAAAAATTAAGGTTAAACGAGATTGAAAATTTATATGGTTCACAACAAATAATAAGCGATGATATTTTATTAACAGGTGTGAACGTAGGGACATTTGTAATGTCACCAAAAGGTTCAATGAATTATACTCATACAGGTGATACGGCTACCGATTTAGATTTCGATGAACATTTTTCCATAATAGAGCATACATATGGATACCCAAAAGCAAGAGTAAATTCAAATGAATTTTATTTTCAACAAATGGGTGGGTGGTATAGAGAGACAGGTGGTCAGCACACCGACCTAACAGGTAATACATATGTTACTAATATAACAAGTGGAAATAACCCTCATACTGGTAATGGTAGCTATGATTATGGCTTTAATTATATTGATCAATTTACGAATTTATTTAAAACAGATATTGATAAACAAGGTAATTATCCAAGTATTGATTTAACTGAATATACGAATAGTATAGGTTTTAATATAAATTCAATAAAAACAGTTGATAATAATAAAATTAAATGGATTGGAGACCAAAATTACATTGGTGGGAAGAATATATTAACAGATGATTTTTATCGTAATATATTAACAGACACTGGTGATTTAATATATATTGATAGTAATAATAACATATCAGATAGTAAATTAACTCTAAATTTAAAGAACTTTGTTATTGGTATTAACGCTAAAAAAGCTAAAGAATTATTTTATGCTGGTAATATGATAGGAAAAACTGGTATATCAGAAGAAGAAATATTTATTTCAATAAAGAACCTTATATTACCATATTTAGAACATGTAATACCTTCATCAGCCATTTTTGATTTTGTGTTAATTAACACAGATACACCTAAATGGGTATTAGTAGATAAATATTGTGGTAGAACAAATGATATAAATCAAAATTTCAATGGACAAACTATTTTAAGGTATAAAAACATGAACTATTTTGATGAAACATCAACTGGATTTACAAGCGACCTAACTAATTTAATAAAAAAAGATTTTGGTGATATGTTCGTTCAAATACCAGCACACCCTAAAGACACTATAGTTGGATTCGAACGAGAAATTCTATTTACTGGTGATAATGGTAGTTGTCAAAGAGATGAGTCACCGAAATGGATTGAAAAAACAGATTTATTTAATTTTTAACGTTATGATAAACACAATGATAAAAGATGTAAGTGGTGGGGTATGTTTAATCAAAAAATACATTTATTCAACATATATTCAAGATTTAACTTGTAATTGCGAGGATGTAGTTACAAGGAATATAATTACATATTTACCTATGGGTGTCTATGTTAAACCATTTTATAATTCAAATATAAATTATTCTATCAACAATAGAGATAACTCAATCTATCTACAAGTAAATTCAATTTCAGAATTTGCTGAATCTTATATATCGGATTTAGTTACAACAGGGTATACAAGCACAGATGATAGTGGATTTGAGAATAGAGTGATATACGACCAAGAATCTGATAGATATTATTATTTTGAAAATATATTAAATTCACCAAATTGTCAATTAAATGATACTTCTATGTGGGCTATAGTAGATAATAATGGGTTATTATTTAATGGTGTTGGTGATAATTATTATTATACAGAGTTAAATGAGTGTGGAATTGCTACTGGTAATAAATATATATATCTTTCCGACATCAACCCAAATTCATTAACATATGGCCAAACCAAAACAATTTTAAAGTGTTATATGGTATAATTATATTAAAAGCAACTTGTTTTTCTTGATTCTTTTACGTACATTTGTAAAAATTAATCAATATAATAAGTTTATATGTCAGTAAATAATAAATATAGAGTTAAAGTAGGGAAGAAATCAAAAATCAATGTTGAATGGAACGACAATCCAATTAACTATTCTCATGAATCAAAAAAACATATTATATCGACATTTGCCGATAGATATGGAATACCAAAAGAATCGGTAAAAGTTTCTTTTAATGCGATCAAATTAAATGAAAAAGGAGAACAAATAGATGTTTCGTCCGAGGTTATAAATAATATTCAAGATCCAAAATTTCAATTAAAACTATTTAATGATTACATTATCGATAATAAAATCGAGAATATTGATTTTGAACATATAAAGGTTATTGATTCTGAGATAAATTCCAAAATTGATTACGATGTTTATGAAAAGTTTAGAAAATCTGAATTGGAATGGATTGAATGGAGCAATTTCCTAAGTTACGGTCCAGATAATAGGTTTGATTATACAGACTTAAAAGGCTTAATTCTTTTGAATGGTAGTATAGACGGAGTAACTAGTGGAAATCAAAACGGAAAAACTAGTTTCGCTATGGATTTAGTATCATTTTTATACTTCGGAAAAACTCAAAAGCCATACACGTTATCAGAATGTTTCAATAAATATTTAGATGTTACAACCTTTAATGTATGTGGTGGTATTAAAATAGACGGGTTAACTTATGTAATTGAACGAGTAGTTACAAGAGCAAAAAAACGTACTGGTGAATGGGGAGATGCATCACAAAAGGTTAAATATTACCAAATAATAAATGGTGAAAAGGAAGAATTAACGGATTCTATTTCAAACGAACAGGGTGAGTATTCAGTAAAAACCAATAAAATAATAAAAGAAGCTATCGGTAACGAAAAAGATTTTGGAATGATTGTAATGACAACTGCTACTGATCTATTCTCTCTAATTGAAATGGGTAAAACAGAAACAGGTAAATTATTATCTAAATGGGTAGGATTATCACCACTGGAGGAAAAAGATAAATTTGCAAAGGATAAATATAAAGAATTTGAAAAAGGTTTAAAATCAAAGTTATATGATAAAATAGAATTAACTTCGGTAATTGAAAACAATAATATCTCTATCAAAACAAATAATGAAAATATTAATTTATCGAAAACCAGAGTTACTGAGCTAAATAAGTTAACAGAAATCGAACAGCAATCCAAGGACACATTATTACTTTCAAAAAAACAAATCGATCAAAATATATTAAAATTAGATATTAATACGGTAAACGGTAGAATTGAAAAAATAAAACAAGAAGGTGCATCTAAACGATTAGAATTAGCTGGATATAAATCAGAGTTTGAACTATTAAAAGATATTACATTCGATGAAATTATTTATAAGGGTAAGATTAATTTAGATAAAGAAATTTCAATTGAAATAAGTAATATAAAAAATAAAATTACCACATTAAAATTAACAAACGAAAATTTAACTAAAAGCGAGTTTTGCCCAACATGTAAAAGGAAATATGATGGTTTGGATAATTCTGGTGCAATATCACAAAACGAATTAAAAATAGAAGAATTAAAAAAATCTGGAATAACATCAGCTAATAATTTAAATACAACTAAATCTGAAATTATTGAATTAGAAAATAATAAAAAAACTTTCGATAAAAAAGCAAAATTAATAGGTTTAATTGAAATAATACCAGTCCAAATTCAAAATTTATTATCTCAATACAAAGAAAATGAACAAAAAATTAAAGATTTTAATGAAAATAAGGGTGCAATTGAAAAGAATAATCAGATAGATATCAGTCTAATAAACATCAATGCAAAAATTAGATCACTTACAATAGAAAGAGATGCCAAATTAAGAGAAATTGAAAATTTCGAAAGGAATATTGTTGAATTAGATAAAAAAATTAAAACAAATGAGTTATTAATTAAAGAAATTAATACTGAAGCTATTTTAATCAGAGATTGGAAAGCTTATTTAGAAATGGTTGGTAAAAATGGTATTTCGAAAATGGTGTTAAAGAAAACACTACCAATTATAAATTCCGAATTAAGTAGACTTTTGGAAGATGTTTGTGATTTTGACATTGAAGTTGCTTTAACAGATAAAAACGAGGTAGTTTTTAATATAATTAAAGATGATGTGGCATCAAGTTTGGGCGGTGCGTCTGGTTTCGAAAAAACAGCATCGGCGCTGGCTTTAAGATGTGTTCTTGGGAATATATCAACAATGCCAAGACCAAACTTTTTAATTTTAGATGAAATTCTTGGCGGAGTTGCGAGTGAGAACTATGATAACATGAGAGAAATGTATAAGAAAATTGAAAAGGATTATCAATTCATTTTACACGTCACCCATCTGGATTCTATTAAGGATTGGCATAGCACTACCGTCCGAATCGACAAACAGAAAAATATTTCATCCGCTAAAATAGAAATTAATGGTAATAACCAATAAAAAATGAGAGAAGAATTAAAAGAGTATAATGTTCTAAAGCAATATGGCCTTGAAATGAAAAAATTTTCAAGAATTAATTTAAAAGAGGAAAAACAATTAAGTAAAGCAATTCAAAAAGGAGATCTAAAATCAAGAGATAAGCTGGTCACTTCAAATTTAAAATTAGTCCCATATATTGCATCAATGTATAAAGATAGAGGTGTAGAATATAAAGATCTAGTTTGTGAGGGAAATAGAGGTCTTATACTCGCAGCAAATAAGTTTGACTATAAGATTGGTACTAAATTTTCTACATACGCTTACTGGCAAATTAAAGAGGCAATTACGTCATCCATTAAAAACGAGGGTAAGTGGTTAGAAATACGAGAGCCAAATTTTAAATTTGATATTATGACTAATGGAGTAGAAGTGCTTAATGAATTAGATAAAGATGTAAACGATATTAGTATAGATAAAACAATAAAATCATCTATTCAAAGCTTTTCAGATGATGAAAATGAAAAAGCTGAATTTGAGGCAATTGAAGACATGTTTAAAAGTGTGTTATTTTATTTAGATGAACTTAGCCCAAGAGAATCTACCATTGTTAAACATTATTTCGGAATTGAAGAACATGATGAATTAAATATTACTGAATTATCTAAAATGTATAATATCTCATATATGCGAATTTCTAAAATAATTGATGAGTCGATTCGTAAAATTAGGTGTAAATATTTAGAAAAAACCGTTTTTTGAACTATTTATAATAAAAATAAGTAAAATGACTAAAAATAGTAACGTGGTACTTTTAAACGAATCGGATATTACCAGAAAAATGTGTCAAACACTACGTCGATTAACAGAAGAGTTTGAAACAGCAGACCCATCCAACAATGATACCTCAAATACAATTGTAATTCCAGAGAGTGATCCATATTTTATGGAATTAAAGGCTAACTTACAGAAATTTGTTGGGGCAGTTAAAACAGACTCTAATTCATTAATAGTTTATACAGCGGATAGTGATGTTGTGTTTAATGGTGAAATTACGGGAATGAACAATTTAAAATTTCAATTCAGATATAATGATCAAAGTGGTGGATTATATATTTGGGGTGATTCTGTTTTACTATCAAAAGACACATCTGATAAACTTGGTAAACTCGTAGTTTTAAAAGACCAGTGGAAAACATATTGGGATGAAAAATTGGGGGATTATCAAAATAAATAATTATTTTATTTATATAGTTAAAAAGTTAGAGAAATCTAGCTTTTTTTATTTTACATACTATTTATATTAAAAATATATTAAAATAATATATGGAACCGAACAGATTAAAACAATTAATTAAAGAAGAATTTTCAAAGCCTGAAATTATTAGTTTAATTAGAGATGAAAACGCAAAGCAATTAAAATCAAAAGATTTTGAAGCAAGAACAAAGGTAATTTCAGCCAAAGTAATAGAGGAGTTATATAAACTATTATGGCAACGTAAAAATTTCTGGGCCGATACAATAAATAAATAATTAACTAATGAACATACTTATTAATAAAGATAATTTAATGATATTAAAAGAGTCTATTGAAGCTCAAAAAATATCAAGAGATGAGTTCATTAAAGAAGTAAAATCTTTTTTATATGAAATGCTTTCAAATAATCATACAATAAATAAAGGTAATTTCTGGGGTTTAAATGGATTAAGAAATAGCGAAGTATTAAATAAGTTACTGAGATTTGGTCTAGTTGAAAGAAAGTTAGAATTATCAGAGGATACAGGTTTAACAGAGATTAAATTAATGGTTCCAAAGAAAAATTTCGAACGAAAAGTTGATAGATTATATTATGATATGTTTCCAGAACAAGAACTTGTAACTGAAGATGGTGAAGGTGGTGGAGATATGGGTGGAGTAAATACGTGTAGTTCAGTTGGTGGTAGCTTTGAAATTCCGTTTATGTCACCAATCAATAGAAAAATAGGTGGATTATGAAAATAATTTTCAAAAAAATAGTATAAATAATAATATTTATATACTTATAATAAAAGTAATTTATTACAATAGTTAATTGAAAATAAAACGAAAATAAAAATTATATGGAAACCATCTTAACTGGAAAACAATTACGTGAAATGATTGGAGAAGGTATCTCTGAATTCAAGCCAGTTCTTGGTCCAGGTGTTACTGATAAAAATAAAAAATCCAATATCGAATCCAATAAAAATACATTAGAATACACTGGTGCAACCACTAAAAAAAATATTGGTGATGAAAGCAATCCAGTTAAATTCAATGATGCTAAAGGTGATATAAATAACAATAAAACAAATTTAGATCTTGAGTTTCCTAGTGATCCTGGTGACAAATGGAAAGAACGTGTAAAAAAAGGCATCGAAGGTGACCCATCAATGGGTAATAGTGTAGATAAAGAGGATGCAGCTACGAGCGATAAAGGGAATAAAGAATATTATAAAGCAGCTGATAAATCAAGCGAAGATAAAACAGATAAAGAGCATATTCTAAAAAGCACAGGTCTGGTTTCGAAATTTATTGATTTACCAAAGAAGCCTACCGCATTTGAGAGTGTAGATTTAACTAAAACACTACGTTTGAATTTTAAAAACACTCAATTTTTAGGTGAAAGTCATATGCTTAGTTTAATCCCAGAAGATTATAAAAAAGATGGGTGTAATTTCATTATGAAAGATAAAAATCAAAATGAATATTTAATAGCCTGGAAAATAAATGGCTTAATAAATGAGGCTGTAATTAAGGGGTATGAAAATAAAATTAAATTAGCCGAAGAATTTAATAGAATTAAAAAGTTATATAATTACGATAGTAAAGAACAATTTGGAACACCAACTAACGAACAAAGGAAACAAGAAGATTCACAAATACAAAAAGGAATAGAAAAGATGCGTAGTTTGTTGGATTAGAATTCCATATTTTCTCATCATTAAAATAAAATATAAGCTGAGTTAAAAAAATGAATATAATACCAACAACTAAGATAGATGAGCAAATAAATGACAAGTTAGGGTTGTTGGAAAGAACGTTGAGGATGATTGATAAATATGGTTTATTTAGGGTTTTTGGTGGGCTATTTGTATTAATATTATTTGCTTTAACTCTCGCCTTATTTATAAATCAAAAAGCTATTGTAACAAAAGTAATGCAGGATCAGAAAATTGAAGAGACAAAAAAACATTCAACAACTATGCAATTAAGATTGAATCAAATAAATCCTCAGATAGATGCTATATTATTAAAGTTATTAATAGAAACAAGTTCAGATAGAGTATTTGTTATTGAAATGCATAACGGGTCAAATAACCCAACAGGATTACCATTTGTTTATGGAGAAATAACCTATGAACAAATGATAAATCCAGATATGCCACCAATTGCTGAAGAATATGGTAATATTAATCTTTCCAGATTTAGCTTCGTTGCTCATGTTTATAAAAATAAAATATTTAAAGGAACTATAGAAGATCTGAAAAAAATAGATGTAAAATTAGCTAATAGAATGTCTCAAAATAATGTAAAATATCTATATATGGTATCATTAACTGGGAGTAATATGGCTATTGGTTTTTTAGGTATTTCATATATAGAAAAACCAATTAACAAGAACGCCGATGGGAAGATTATTGATGCATCACAGAAAATAGCTATACTTTTAGATTTATATCAATCAACAAAATAAACTTTATTTAATACGTTTCACTATGGCAAAAAATAAATTAGTTGCAGACTTAGTACAGTGGGTTTTAATATTATCTTTATCGGGAATGTGTTTATTACTTTATTTAAATGGACAGTCAATTATCGAGAATGCAAATTTACACAAATTAGAAAATAAAATTTTAATTGGTAAAAATGAAAGACTTACCGACTCAATTAATTTTATGCGAATAAATAAACCATTAACAATAGTTAAATATAGACTAATACATAATGGTGATACTATTTACATTGATAGGAAATTAGCGCCTTTAGATGATACAATTTATGATTTTACAGAAAAAAAAGGAGCACTGAATTACCAAATTAAGATAAAAGCTAAAAATATAAGCTGGTATAAAGTAAATGTTTCAGTAAATGAAGACCTAACATTTTTAGCAAAAAAATAAAACATTTTATAGTTTTAACTTGTTTTTCTTAATTATTATTCGTACATTTGTTTTGAATTTAAAATAAACAAATGTTATGGTTATGTTTTTAATTATCATTCACTTTTTAAAGATATTTATTTTATTTCTTTCAATACAGATAGTAGTGAAAGAAATTTTCCATCTATATAAGTGTATAAAAGCGAAAATTTCGTATGAAATTGTGAGTAAAGATTTACTATTTTTCGGATTGAGTGTGAGTTATATACTTACAATAATCTTTTTTTAAAAATAAATAAAATGTTAGAAGAAAAAATAAACAAATTAGGCGATAGGTACATTATAAATGGTATCTACGAGGGCTTTAAGTATGTCAAAGTGTTTATACCCACAGAATGGGTTCTACAGGAGATGTATGGCGATATAGATGTTCAGAGAGATAGTAATAAACCAACGCAAGTAGTTTTTGGTTCTGATATTGTAAGTATAAGTTTTTCTGACATTATAGATGTAATATTAGAGAGTATTAACCCATATCTAGTAGATTTAGAAAAGGATATTTTATTTAATTCTTACATTGATAAATTAGAATTAATTTTTAAAGAGAATGAATTAGATTATTTAAAAACTCTAAATTTCACATTTAGTGGTAAACAAAAACGCCCATATAAAAAATCAAAAGTGGAACCTGAAATAGCATCTGATAAAAGGGAATTACTAACTGAAGATAAAAGTGTTATCAAATCAGACATTGAAATATCAAATAAAGCAGAATAATGGAACTACTTGTATTACTATCTTTTATTTTTATATCATACGGTCTATCAAACATGATCGTATATTCAAATGGTCCTGGTGGTATTTTTACTTGGTGGAGATCGTGTTCCAATAAAATACATCCTAAATTTGGTGAATTATTTGATTGTATGATGTGCCTACCTATGTGGGTTGGTATGTTTTTTTCAGTAATTAATTTATTTTTTATTTCCAGTTTTTCATTTACACCAATGAATATGATATTTGGCCGAATTATATATGACTATTATGGTATTGATTTCTTGTTTATTACAATATTAATTTTATTGTGTGATGGGGCAATTGCCTCAGGTACGAGCTGGGTAATACATAACATAGAAGAACATTTTGAAAAATAAAAATTATGTTTTTTTAAAACAAGCAATAGAACAAGATTTTATAAATCTTACCAATGATTTAGCATATTATGGGAATCAATATAAAGATTTAAAACACGAAGGTGATGATAAAATTTGTAAAGGCATATTTAAAGGTAAATCAGAAGTTTATTTATTCGCAAGTAAAAAAATTTTAATATATTAAACTGGTATAGGAAAGATGATTAATGAGGAAAAAGAAATAAAAGAGTCTGAATCTGAATATATCATGCTAAATATTAAAAATGATAATTTTAGGGATTCATTTGCAAACCAATTAATTAATGGGTTAGGTGAAAAAATGATAACTGAGATTAAAAATCCATATAAACCAACAAAATATAATTTATTTAAAATTAAGATAAATCGATTTATAAACAGTATATTTGAAGTATTATAATGGGAAAAATATTTAACATACCTACATATGAACAATTATTAAAAATTGCATCTACATTACACAACGAGTTAAACGATGTAAGGAAAGATAATATCACAATTGTATTTGAATTAGAGCAAGAGCTTTTAAGACAAATAGATGAGGATTATTTTTTCAAAAATAATAAAGATGCATTACCAAGCGATTTCAGTCCAGGAGATGAGGTATTAGTTACAATACTTGATTTAAAGTTTAAATTTATTAAAGATGTAAATGAATAATATTTTATTAGAAAACGATACAATTGAAAATAAATATACAAAATTAAGAAAAAGGCTTGCGGATGAGGCTTATAGAAAATGTGGAAATCAAAGAAGAAAAGATGCTACTTCTCATCGAAAGAAATATAGAAAAGATAAGAAGAAAAAGGATTCTGAAATAAAAGCATTAAAGAAAAAGCAAGAAAGAAAAATAAATCCCTACTGGAGGATAATAGTTACAAGTCAAAAAAAAGTTTTAGTTGATATTTTATATACACCAAGCAAAGATGATGCAATTCAGAAATTTAATAAGATTCTTATTGAAAACAAGAAAGATATAAGAATACCCAAAAAAGTTATAATAAAGGAGCATAATGTTTATGAAGCAAAATACGAATTAGTTTTATTACAGAGAAGAAATGCTGACGATCCTAAAGAGACACTACTCAGAAATGAAATTGGCCAATTCGTCCCAAATATAGCGACAAATGAAAAATGGTTAATTTACGAGAAATCAGATTTTTATTTTGAGGAAACATATTGGGTACACGGCTTCCACCCCAGACACCAAAGAAAAAATTTTTATTATATATTAGAAGATATATTATTAAACGGTGTTAACAAGGTTAATCACCATCAGAAACGGGTAATGGTTTATAAAAATAAACTAATAATTGAAAATGAAGATTACAGTTTCGAAATGGTTATATGTAAAACCCACGAAGACTGTATTAGGTTATATAATGAATTAGAAAAGGATGTATTACCATTAAAACTAAAATCAATATATTGGTCAGGATTCGTTAGGGACGCTATTTCAGGTAATTTAATTGAGAGAATAGCCGAAAAAACAGGATGGGATAATAGAAAAATAATGAGAAGCAGTACGAGACCTTAGAGAAAATAATTAAAACTTTAACAATCAAGAGTTGTTTTTCTCATAAAAAGTTAGTACATTTGTTGTGAATTTAAAAAGTAATATTAATAATTAAAACTTAGAAAAAATGTTGAATTGGTTTAATGTAAAAGTAAAGTATGAAAAAACAGCCGAAGAAGGTAAGATTGTAAAAACGTGTGATGAATTTTTATTTGATGCTCTATCTTTTACAGAAGCGGAAGCTAGGGTAACAGAAGAATTAAAACCTTTTATTAGTGGTGAATTTCTTACGGCTGCGATTAAAAGGGAAAAAATTAGTGAAATGTTCTTCAATGATAATGGAGACAAATGGTATCGTTGTAAGGTTGCTTTTATAAGCTTAGATGAAATCAAAGGAGTTGAAAAGAGGACTACCTGTACTATGATGGCTCAAGCAAACGACGTTAAAGATGCTTGGGATGTAATTGCAGATGGAATGAAAGGATCAATGGCCGATTATCAAGTTTGTGGTATTGTAGAAACAAATATTTTAGATGTTTATAAATATGAAGTACCAAAAGAAGAGGAGAAATAAATTATGTTCGGAAAGAAAAAAGTAGTAGAAAATAGTAGGTTGCTTGAAACGCCTGAACAATTCAATAACAGAATTAAAAAAGAAAAGGATCAATCATTAAAAATTTCATCTGTTGATTTTGCCTTAAAATTTACAGCTGGGTTTAATATGGATGTAGATCATTTAATCAAATCGTCAAAGAAGATTTACGAATTTATTAGTAAATAATTAAATAAAATCTGGTTGGTACTGGGGAAACAATTATCTATAGTGGTGAAGGCTGAAATATGCTACAAGAAGAATACCTAAATGTCTTAATTTCCTGTTACGTGAAATGGATAGCCAACCTTTTTTATAAAATAAATTAATTAAAGTAATATATGTATAAGATTACAGAAGAAAAAATAAATGTAAATTTCGTTAGGTTTATTAAAATGCTAAAGAAATACGGTATATATACCGAAAAAATGGTATTAGATGATGAGTTCGATAATTTATTAAAAATCGCACCATCACATACAAAAGAAGAAAGTGGTGGTGCTTATATCGGAGGTTTAATTGAACATATTTTATTAATCACTGATTACGCAAAAAAAATAAATGAAACGCTATTATCAGAGGAAGATAGAATTGAAAATAATTCATTAATGAAAACTTGTTTTTTACATCAAATTGCAAAAACAAAAGAATTTGTAGTAAACGATGTTGAATGGGAAGTTAAGCGAGGAAATTTTTATAAATTCTCTGATGGATTACCAGCCATAAAAACTGGTGAATATTCTGTTTACCTATGCCAAAAATACGGTATTGAATTAGAAAAAGCTGAATTTGAAGCTATTTTATCAATTGACAAAGAAGATGATTTACAAACTAAGCTGTTCGGAAATATGTTATCCAGAATTTTAAGGGTTGCCAACGAATTTGCAAATGTTGAACGCAAGAAGAATTTTATTAAAAAATAATGTTAAATAAAGAAGTTAAGTACGGGTTGATGGATATTGAAATTGTTCAAGGGCAAGTTTCACATATTAATAGTAGGAGTGAATGTAATCCATATATATCGAATGGTATGCTACCTCTTTTTACCGCCCCAATGAGTAGTGTTGTTGATTTAAATAATTATAAACTTTTCCAAGAAAATAAAATTAATCCAATTATACCAAGACATATTGATTTACAAATTCGCAAGGAGATGTGTTCTGAAACTTGGTGTGCTTTTTCTTTAAGTGAATTCAATAAAATAGTTGAGTTTGGTGAGATTAATAATAACATAAAACACTTTATATTAATCGACGTTGCGAATGGTAATATGTTTAAATTACATGAATCAATTCGGAATGGTAAATTAAGTTATGGTGATAATTTAGTTATTATGGTAGGTAATATTGCAAACCCAGAGGCATATATTATACTTAGCGAAGCTGGGGCGGATTATGTTCGCTGTGGAATTGGCGGCGGCGCTGGTTGTATAACTTCCTCAAACACAGGTATTCACTATCCGATGGCGAGTCTAATCTCAGAATGTTTTGATGCATCTTTAAAGCTGAGAAATCCAGCAAGAATTGTTGCAGACGGGGGAATCAAAGGTTATTCGGATATAAATAAATGTTTGGCGCTGGGGGCAGATTATGTTATGTGTGGATCTATTTTTAATAAAATGCTTGAAAGTGCTGGGGAAACAATATATACAGATAATACCACAAAAGTTGATCAATATTCAAGCACGATTTTAGACGAATTTAAGGAAGGTTATATGTTCGATAAGGTGTTTTATGGTATGAGCACTAAAAAGGCCCAGAAAGAGCTTGGAAATGCGAAATTAAAGACATCTGAGGGTATAGAGAGAACCTATCGTGTTGAATACACAATGAATCAATGGGTAAATAATTTTACCCACTATTTAAAGTCAGCAATGTCCTATACCAATTCAAAAGATTTAGATGATTTTATAGGTGAAGTTGAAACTATAATTATTTCACAAGCGGCTCAAAATGCGATAAACAAATAATTATTGCTTAACTGGTGGGTTAGATGGTTGAGTAGTTTGTTTTTTGCAACCGCAATCTTCTTTTATTAATAATATAATGTCCATAGTTTTATTTTAATATAAATACGACCAACTTTATATTTTTTGAATATTTTTATTTAAAAAAACTTGTTTTTCTCACTTTTTATTAGTACATTTGTTTAAATTGATATATGATAGAGTATATTTTTTGTTTAGTTTTTAAAATAATTCGCAATAGGTATTATATAGTTTTTGAAGATGGAACAAGTGAAAGGATATTTTTAACTCACTCCCCAAATATTATATACTTTTCAAAGGAGCATTTATATTACTCAGTTCAAAGTGAGACGAGTGAAGTTATAAATAAAACATTAGTATATAATTGGTTAAAGGTTGAAAAAATAGAAAAATAAAATATGAAACTATATAAAAAGATTTTAGAAAAATTAAGAATAATAAATAGAAGTGACATTATATTTTATAGTAAACTAGCACTAATTTTAGGTTTATTTGGGTATACCATATTGAGCGTTATAATGACTTTAATTTATTTCCCAATTTAAAAACAAATTAAATAAATATGAAACCAATAGACTTCAAAGACAGTAATGTTACATTTGCAAAAGATCAACCAGAATATATACCACTCCCAGCTTTAAGACTACATTCAAATGGTGGTGAAGTTATCTCTTGTTGGAAAATGTCTTTTATAGAACGCTTAAAAGTGTTATTTACGGGTAAAGTTTGGTTAAGTTTAATGATGTTCGGACAACCAGTAACTCCAAGTTTTCTATCTGTATATAGAAAAAAAGTGTATTCACACCCGAACGACATATATTCAATTAAAAATAAATTAATGAAACTTTTCAAATGCAAGAATTAATAAAACAAATAAAAGAAAAGGGTTTTAAACCTATGAAATTCGCCATATTTAATTATATGGATGATAATGGGTATATAACTGAAATGGAAGGTATATTCAAAAGAAAATTTGCAATTTCTGATTTTGAGTATTTATATTTTGATTTAGAAGTGAATGAAAAAAATGGATTAAAATATAGAACCCATAATATATTGCAAAGGTTCTACGATTTACAAAATTTAGTTGAAGTTAAAATACAAAGTAATAAAGAACTACCAATGGTAAAATTATTCATATTGAAAGATGAAGGTCAAGTATTTCTTGTGAAATTACTGGACTTTAATTTAATAGAATTAATATAAAATAAATATATGAAAAATTTAATAGAAATAAATATTCCAAATGAATATAAAAAATTAATTAAATATAATGATAATAAAATAATTATTGATTTTATCAAAATAGATAAGAATAAAGAAATGGAGGATTTCTTTCGTTGTTTTTTAATCGATTTATCAATTGTTATTAAACCTGAATATCCTAATTCTGTATTTTATAAAGATAATAAAAATGATGAAGTTATTTTTGAATTATATCAGGATTCAGAAAATAAAGAAAAAAGGTATTTCTATGTTCATTATGATAAAATTTGGTCAGTTTTTGGAAGTAACTTCGGTCTTAATTATAATGAAACTCAGTCCTTTATAAAAGACAGGGTGGAAGATACTCTAAAATTAGGATCAGTAACACCTTGGAAGACAGGTCGTCGGAAAACGATTTGGTGGAAGATACTCTAAAATTAGGATCAGTAACACCAGATGTGGGAGGTAATAGTGTGAGAGTATGGTGGAAGAAACTCTAAAATAAATAATAAATATTAATAAATTAAAAAAAAAGTAAAAAAATGGCAAATTTAAGTTTTTCGGGTAAAATTACAGAAATTGGTGTTACACAATCAGGAACTGGTAAAAATGGGGAATGGTCCAATACAACTATCAGAGTAGAAGAAACAGAGGGTGAACACCCAAATTCAATTATTTTTAGTGCATTAAATAAACAAGAAATTGTAGATACTTTATCAGTAGGTGCTATTGTTGAAGTATTATATAACGCAAAAACAAACGACTACAATGGTAAGACATATAATAGTTTAAATGTGTGGAAAATTAATAACACAGGAGGATCTCAGGAAATGCCTGATACAACACAAAAGACCACAACACAAGCACCATCGGAAGTAGATGATCTCCCATTTTAAAAAATAACTTTAAATGAAAATAACCCAAATCTAATTTATATTATGATTTGGGTTATTTTTTTATATAAAAACTTGTTTTTCTCATATTTTATTGGTACATTTGTTTAAATTAAATGCAATGTATAAAGTCATTAAATATAAAGACCTTATCGATGATGTTGAATTGTATGATGTAATCCTTATAGGAACGAATACCTACTGTACAATGAACAATGGGTTTCAAGGTAAGGTCAGAAAAAAATTTAAATATGTCTACGATCTAAATTTATCAACAAAATATGGTGATAAAAATAAATTAGGGAAAAGAGTTACAACAAAAAATACCATCCCATTATTTTCATTATGTTTTATTACTTCTGGATATAATTTTAGACCTGATCTATTACCAGTTTATATAGATTACAATGCATTAGAAAACTGTCTTAAAACAGCCAATAATGAGTTCCAAGGATTAAGAGTTGCAACAACTATGATAGGTTGTGAGGAGTTTGATGGAAACGGGGATAGGCGCAAGGTTATTAGAATGATAAAAAAATATTGCGATAAAATAGACCTTTATGTTTATAATTACCGACAAATTAAAGGGAAATATGAAAGGGTAGTTGAATTTAAAAAGAATGCCAGTATATGTAAAGGGCATTCGGATGTTTCAAAATCAATCGTAGATAAACAAATTTTTGAGAGGTCTAAATTGAATACCTTTGAAGAACCAGTAGGAAAAAAAAAGAGAACAAGGAAAGAAATATTAAATTTATTAAAAAGAGATTAGAAAAATAATGATAAGATTTTCGAAGGAAATACAAGGAACAAGGAATAGTGATGATTATGCTACACCAATTAAATTTTTAAAAGAATTAAATAAAGAATTTAGTTTCGATTTTGATCCGTGCCCACTTAAAAGTGAAATTGATGGTCTTACAATTGAATGGAATGGTAATATTTATATCAACCCACCATATAGTAATATTGAACCATTTATCATCAAAGGAATTGATGAAATAAAGGCTGGAAGGGCAAACACATGTGTTTATTTAATACCTTGTAGAAGCGATACAAAATATTGGCATAATTTAGTTTTAGAATATGCTAGTGAAATTCGTTTCATTAAAGGTAGATTAAACTTTAACGAAAGCAAAAGTCCAGCACCTTTCCCGTGTGTTTTAGTTATATTTGATAATTTATTAAATGGGGCTTGTAATTGTATTAGTCATTACCAAAACTTATAAATATATTATGAAAAGATATCTTATTATTAGCGATGGGTTCGATTTATTTCAAACTGATTATTTAAAACGCGAAGACTTTATTGAAAATTGGGTTTACTTAGTAGTAGATACTAAAACTGGTAAAGCGATGAGTGGGGATGCTGATTTTATTATTAGTGAAAGTTGGTGGAAAATAGAAGACTTTGGGGAATAAAATTATAAAAAATATGGATGTAAAAATTTACAAGGATGGTAAAGGTAATGTAGTGGTTACTGAAGATTATTTCAGAGACATTATTTATTATTGTAATAATGATGTTATCAGAAATTATGGTAATAGTGTGTTATATCAAAAATATATCGTTGAAACAAGATCCGATAATTATTTTTTAACAAAAAGGTTCGAACACCAACCAAATACTATATCATGGTATGATGGGGATGCTATTTGTAAAGTAAATGAGTTATTTAAAGATACAATTCTAAAACGAGAACCGATTGATATATCTAAATTAAACCCAATTACAGATGATTCGATAATAATGAAAGATGGGCCCAAACCAATAGGTATAAACGATAGAGGATGGGTGATATGTGAACCAGAAATCGAACCCTGGAAAATAGAAGTTGCTTTTAGGTCAGAAGGTGATTATTTAACAATATCGGAAGACGGAGTAAACAATAGGCCTTGGACAAATGAAGAAATTGATAAGATTAACAATAAAATAAATAACATTTAATAATATGACAAATACACAACGACACGCAAAAACAGAATTGGAACTTTTAAGTAAAATACATTTGGACCCAGATAACCGTCCAATAGTGGAAAATTTTATACCAGAGATATTAGCTTTATGTGAAAAGTTTGGGAATAGTGGTAAAAGTGGTGCATCGGCACCTTATATAGCTGGAGCAATCGCATCAACCATTAAAAAGCTATTATCATTTAAACCAATTAGCCCAATCAGTGGACTCGATGAGGAATGGGGAGATGTATCAGATATTGCTGGTGGTTCAGAGGAATTATATCAAAATATGAGATGTGGTGGTATTCTTAAACATAGCAAGGACGGTCAGGCATCATATGTTGATGCAATTGTTTGGCGAGGGCAATACCCTGGAGATGAAGAATCGGAAAAATGGGATGATACTTTTACAGGTAGAGTATGCGGATATCATAGTTCTCAAAATATAAAATCATTTCCATTCACTCCAAAAACATTTTATGTTGATGTCATTCGAGAACAATTACCAGATGATTGGACAGAAGAGCCTTATATTGAAGGATCAGATTGGTACGATTCAAAAGAATTTGAAGAAACAGGTATTAAAACCTGGCACAAAAATAATTATCGATATTATATTAAGGATCAAAAACAATTAGATGAAGTATTTGAATATTATGATAGGAAAGATTAAATATATGAAAAATTTTATAAAAAATATCTTAGGTAAGTGTATTGGTAAAGTTGAATTCATAGTTACAATTACAAATGTCTCAGGTTGCGTTGAAAAATATACACTTGATTCAATGAAGAATGTCGAAAGCTATGTATGTGGGATAAACTCAGAAGCATATTGGATGGTATCTGAAATAGAAAAAATAAGAAGACTTAATTTCAATTTTAATAAAGAAGTAATACACACACCACTACATTTCTCCTTAGATACTGTCACAGAACGTGATAAATGTAGTGGTTATGAATATAATTTTTTAAAAATAAATGAAAGCCTAAAAAATATTAAACGAAAAGTATGGTAGAAAAAATATATGAAAGAATCAAATGAAATTTCAAACGCATTAAGTGTATTATGTGAAGCACTTCAAAACGACGAAGGCTATAGAATTGGTTGGGTTGTAAATATTGCAATGGCATATATTGATAACGAACGTTGGTACAAAGAAAAAACTGATAAAGAAGTGTTAGATGATAAAGATAAATTCATAATAGCAAACAATTCAGCAGAATATTTTATTAATAAACTTTGTAAATAAATAATAATATGAAAAAAGTGACATTTGAAGAATATTTATCAGACGATGGTGATATTGAAATAGCAAAAGAATTAATGGTTTTAATACAATTGGATAATGGTTGTGTTAACAGACAAGAAAAAGAAAGTTATCCAGAAAAATGGGTTAAAAAAATAAGTAAATCAGCTGGCTACTTTTTTTATTTATATCCTGAATTTTTGGGTGATACAGCAATATCAGAATTAGCGGGTGATATAAATGAAATTGATTTTATTGATAAATACTCACTTTTGAGCGGAATAGGTCAATTAATGGGAGATTTAGAAGAATATTTTAATAATTTATAAAAATGGAAGAAATAAAACCAGGAAAAACAATTATTTTAAACACACATTTGAATACAACGTTTATTGCAAGTGGTGGTGATTTAGGTATTTTAGATTATGATAAATATAAAGGTAAATTTGAATGGGCTGGAGAGTTGTCTATCAGTATTAATAAAAAAGAAGAGTTATCAGATTTTTTAGATTGGGTACATAACAACTGGTATATTCCGTTTGGAAGTGATGGTCAGTGGAAATTGGATGTGGATAATGAAGAATATACGTTACCAATCCCTCCCGATGGTTTGAATTGTTTTGATTCTGATTATATTGCTTCAAGATATTTAAATGGGGAGGGTATGTCGTAATGAAAGAAATAATAGGTGGAAATTTAGACTTAACATTTAAAATACTGGGAATTGAAGCCAGCAAAACTCACAATGGTGGTTATTACCAAGTATGGGAATTAGAAGATATCGAATATAATAAGTTAGAAGCGTTAGATGATCAAATCTGGGAAGGCAATTGGGGCTGGTGGAGATATAGCGAAGGGTCAAATATAGGATCAGTCAATAAACGATTTTCTATTAATGGGCACTGGATTTATGCTTGGAAAGGAGCTAATATTATTAATAAATATAGTAATTTAATTGAATATATAAACACCGAATTGGACCTATCATCTGAAAGGAATATTTGTGCTCTAACAGTAGACTTAGCCCAACAAAACAGAGTAACTTTAAGTGAATTATTTAATAAATACCAATCAATAAATTAAATAAAAAATGAAAACAATAGAATTAGAGGATGTATCTAAATTATTAGATAAAGAATGGCTATCAGAAAATATAGAATTATTTGCTACCAATCGTTCACCAACACATATAAAATTATTAAAAAGTAATAAATGGTACTGTTTTGATGAACAAAAATTTAATATTGAAGAATTAATATTTAATGAGGTTGAAATATATTCCTATAGAATTTGTGATAATTTAGATTATATATTTTCAAATGACGGAAATGTTATAGATAATGGGTTTCCAGTCTTTGCACCTACGATTACAGAATTAAAGACAAAATTATTAATTGATATTAGAAATAGAATTGATGAGATTGATATTGAGAAAAAAGAGTTACTAAACAGAACTGAAGACATTTGCGAATTATGATCGTATATTTAGATAAAAAAGGGTTATTATCGCTAGTTAAAGGTACTGAACCACATTATGGAGCTTTCGAACACCCATTAATTAAAAAATATGGTACTTATGTTGGTGGGATTGGTGATCATTGGGAGTGGTATTTTAGTCAGCTAATTGAAGCAACTGAGGCTGAACTATATGAAATGTATACAATATGTCAAGCTGGGATGGTTAATATACAACGAGAAATAATAGAAGATGAGTTTCCGATCACAACAGAACAAATGGATAATATGCCAGAATTTAAGTTTATGGAAGATAGATTAGGTTGGGAAATGGCTACATCAATTAATAACCATGTAATGGGTAATTTATTAAAACTAAAATAAAGAAGTTAAAAACAAAATTAAGAATGAAATTTAAGAAATTAACAGAAGAGGATAAGGAATATATTGCAAGTGTTTATAAGAATAAAGATCTTAGTTGGGACGATAGAATGGTTGATCTTTGTAATAAATTTTCAATTTCAGAAAGACAATTACGTAGGTGGTGTAGTGAAAAACTTGGTTTGAAAGAAAGAGTGGAAGGAACTGTTTCAACAGAACAATTAGAAGTAGCCAAAACGAAGGAATTAAATAGCGATAAAAAATTCTTTTTAATTACAGCCGTACAAAATGCCAGTAAGATTAATTTAAGTTTTTGGAATAATTTAAAAACATACGCTGAATATTTAGATGCGCAGATACTTGTAATTCCATACACATATCATAACCCAACAAACCCATTGGTGATTAAAGAAGATGGTGATATGTGGTGGCCAAAAGAAGTTGAAGACTACTTAACATTAAATAGGCACAATATAAATGAAAATTTCTCAATACTTTCAGATGTTGTTATTTCACCAACAGCAATTATGCCATTAACCAATTTGGAAAGTATGACAGGAGAACACTCGTGTTGTGTTGCAAGCCCAAGGATACATATGAAAAGTTTGCCAGTATTTGGTGATAGGCCAAAGTTAATGTTCACAACAGGTACTTTATCAAAACCTAATTTCACAAAAACAAAAATTGGAAAAATTTCAGAATTCCATTCAACGTATGGTGCATTATTAATTGAAAAAGATGGTAAAGAATTTTATGCGAGACAAATAACTGGAAAAGATAATGGTTCATTCAATGATTTATGGTATCACGTAGATAATGAAAATATTTCAAGAAATAAAAGTGTGCCAGCATTAATAAAAGGGGATACGCATTATCCATTTGTAGATAAAAATGTTCACAGAATGGGATTTGAAGATTTAGTACCAAAATTAAACCCAAATGAAATATTTTTACATGATTTAATAGATTTTAGATCAATTAACCATCATGAAGCCAATAATTTCGTTAAAGTTTTTAGAAATCAGGAAGATGGATTAGGATCAGTCGAAAAAGAAATTGAAGGTGCAATGCAGTTTTTAGAAAAAATCAAACATTTAAATATTCGAATTGTAAACTCAAATCATGATCGTTTTTTAGAATCATTTATTATTGATAGTGATATTAAAAAAGCTGGTATGAACACACTACAATATTTAGAATATGCAAAAGTCTTATTAGAAGATAAAGCACCAAAAGGACTGTTAGCTTATATTATCGAAAAAAGATTTCCAGAAATTAAATGTTTTGGTAGAGATGATAGTTATATTGTTAAAGGAGTGGAACTTGCTTGTCATGGATCTGATGGGATTGGAGGTTCACGAGGCAACGCCAAACAATTTAAATCGCTAAATATAAAGGTTATTACAGCACATGGACATAATGCACTTAGATATGATGGTAGTGCCCAGGTGGGGTGTAATTGTGATAAACGATTAGGATATAACCACTCAGCAAGCGCTTGGGTTCATAGTGATATTATTTTACATAACGATGGAAAATTTCAACATATTTTTTATTTGGGACCAAATTCTGAATATACAATATTAAAATAATTTAAAATAAAAAAAGGAGAACTAAACACTCTCCTTTTTTATTATACCAAATTCAAACAACTTTTCTTCTATATTTTCATCAAATTTAATGATAAGTAAAGGTATTTTGTTATCCTTACAGTAATTAATTTTTATTTTATCTCTTATTTGTTGAGATTCAAATCCTTTACTACCATTAAATATTAATACTGGTATATAATGTTGTTCTCCATTATATTCAATACAAGTATTTAACGATGGTATATAAAAATCAAATGGTAACGGATTAATATTTCGACAATCGCTAAATCTATACTCTAAAATATATTCAATATTTTCTTTATCAAGCAAATTTTTAATTTCTATTGCGTTTCTCGAAAACTTACATTTTGGACACCCCTTACCAGAAAGATGTCCATGTGGTGTTTGCATAAACATACCATGACTTTCATTTGGGCAAATAATTGGTATTTTTATCTTTGCATTTGTGTAATTAACTAAGGTGTAATCATATCTATAATTATGTTTCAAATTTGCTTTTTCAATAAACTCTTCAGTTGTATAGTTATTAGTTCCAGCACATTCAATACAGCCATATTTTAAATGATTACTTGGAGTCTGACTAAACATACCGTGTTCTGGACAAATAATATTAACTTTTTCTTTGTTATTCTTATAATTGGTTAAAGAATAATCGTATTTAAAATTATGCTTAATATTTGATTCAAAAATGAATTGTTCTGTCGTTTTTCTAATATTTCCCCCACAAACTGGACATCCCTTACCAGAAAGATGGTCAAGTGGTCTCTGTGAAAAAATACCATGACTAATTATAGGACAACAAATGTTAAGTTTAGTCTCAGAATCAATATAAATTGTTGGAGAATAATCATATTTATAATTATGCTTAATATTAGATATTTCTATAAACTCTTCTGTCGTTCTATAATATCCCAAGCATCTTGGACATCCAGAACCCTTGTTAATATGTAAGTAAGGCTTTTGCTCAAATATTCCATGTTTTGGGCAAATTATTTTTACTGGCGTATCGCAATTTAAATATTCAACTAAAGAATAATCATATTTATTTCCGTGTTTAAGTTTTGCTTTTATAATAAAATCACTTATATTTGAAGCTTTTCCCATCCTTTAAACCTATTTACTTTTTTCTATTTCTTTAACCAAATAATTTCTAATATTTTGGCTTAGATTAACGCCATTTTCCTTACACCATTTACGGATTGAAAGATATAGCTCTTCATCAATTCTAACTAAAATTGTTTTTTCTTTATTCATTTGTTTTTATTGTTTATTATAAATATATACAATTTTAGTTTTTGACCAGTTTTTAAAAAATTATTTTCATTTATTTTTTATTTAATATAATTTAACACAAGTAAAACTTGTTTTTTATAAATATTATTCGTATATTTGTTTTGAAAGATTAAAATTATTTATAACTATGGAAAAATTAGAAGAAGTCATTGGTTTAGAGCAATATAATAGATTGAATAAAGGTATTCAAAATTTATTAAATATTAAAACAGAAAATTATAATTCCGTCCTATTATCCCTTGATAATAAAGAATCTGATACAGTATATTTTGTTAATCACGATTCATTCCCATCCTTTGAGCTGGACATTGAAACAAAACAAATAACAGATGAGACAATTGGTTATTTTCCAACAGGTTTAGGTTATTATAACCCTATCAAAATATTCAGCCCAATAGCTACCAATGAAAATTTTGAAAGATTATTAATGGTTTCAAATGAATATATTTTCGAATTAACAGATGTGTTAATTTCAAAAGAAAATAAAAACCTAACATTTTCATCATCAAAAATTTTATAATGAAAACATTCAATAAAGAGACAGTTATATTAGTCATTTATGTTGATATCAGTATGCTTGATGCTTTTGATATTCCAGAATATATGGGCTCCGTTTTAAAATATACGAAATTGGGTGGTAATATCATTCAACACATCATACCAATTTATGGTGAATCCCGTATAGAGTGTGTTTATCCTAAATTTATAGTTTCAGAAGATGAATTTAATAGAGTAAACGATGAAATCAAATTAATTGAAGAAAATTTATTAAACATAATAAAAAAATAGTTCCGAACAAATAAATAATTAAAAAAATTACAAATGAAAGATTTAGAAAAGATTTTTGGCTCAGAACGATTTGGGATTATTAAAAATTTAGTTATCAACCCATTGGAGGTTACAATTTTTAATTCGGTTATTTTCAAAAAAGATGAAAATGATAATAATCCAATTTATATTACACACACGAATTTACCAGCCATCATTGAAGATGAGAGTGAATTAATTTCGCCATTATCGATAGAGGAAGCTGAAGATAGTTATATTATTGGTGATTACCTCTGGGACCCAATTGACTACAGTAGTATTATCTTTTCAAATTTAATACCAACTGATGTGTTAGGTGATATTATTCTTTTAACAAAAAAACAAGTATTCGAATTAACAAATGTGTCGTTGGATGATGATAGGTTATTTTACGATGAAGCTATTGAATTAAACAATTAAATAATAAATAAATACAAATATGGAAAAAGATTTTGATAGACAAAAAGTACGTACAAAAAATGAGCCTAATTTAGAACTTGCGGATAATACCTTATTGGGGGATTTCATTTGTAAACTATCAACGGCTGTAAATAAAAATTGTAGTCTATCCACAGACATAGAAGGCATTGTCGGCCTAATTGCCCCAATGGATGAGAGTGAAATAACAATACATGATAAAATTGATGATTATTATGTCATAAATAGATTAAATGATTTATTATTTATTATTGAATCAGCGAATAGAACACTTGATAACACATTAAATACATTACATAAGATAGTACCAAACAAATAAATATATAGTAAAATGAGTTTAAACCCAAATTATATTTATACAACCACAAAATCGAAATCCACAAGTGAATTATTTGAAATTAATGTACCAGAAGGAAAGCAAATTATTAAAACCGAATTGGAAGATGGGTTGTTAATTACATTTGAAGATATTATTAATAAAAAAGATAGTGAATATATAACTTTTGGAAATGGTAGAATGTATACTAGAGTTTTCTGGAAAAAAGCGCTTGAAGAATATATAATAAAATTAAAAAATAACCCTAATTATGGGCCAGTGTATCATGTGAGTGGAACATTTCTATAATTAATGATTACTAATAAAACTAATAATAGCTCATAAAAATAAATCTTATGAGCTATTATTATTTTAATATTTAATTCCAGGATGGTTAAACCCCTAAAACGGCAGCAATTTTATTGATTTCTTCATCAGAGAATTTATAAACGCCTGTACCATCCTGTGTTTTTTTCTGGTGTAACTGCTTAAATGCGTGAGATCTCTTTGCATCATCATCAGATTTAAATCCAAGAGCGTTAGACATTACTTGCGTCGCGTTGATTGTATCGTTCTCTAAAGCTTTTTGAATTGATTTATATTTCTTTTCGTAGTCCTTTGAAACTTCAACATTATCGTTACCTCTTTTTTTCTCATCTTCAGTAATAGCCTGTTTAACTAATTTAGTAATTTTAGCTTCCAATAATTTAAGTAATTCTGGGTTAGTACTCATATGTTTAGTATTTTAATATAAATAGTTTAATTATTAAAAAAAATAAATAATTGTATGAAATATTTTTAGTTCAGCATTCAGGTTAAATAAAATCGTTATTTTTATGTTTAGAACTTGCTTTTCTCACATTTTATCGGTACATTTGTTTTGAGACGATTAAAATAAATAATGGAAAAATTTGAAATGGTTCAATTCCCAATAATAAAGAAAATATCAGCAAAATTATTATCAGATGAAATCACATCTTTAAAACCAATGTCACTTGAAGAAGCAGCCAAAGGAAGAGAAATTAAACAATATGATAATAGTTATAATAGTATAGACGAAATAAAAGATTTTATTATCAAAAAAGTTGTTGAATATAAAGGGTTAAATATAGATTGGGTAGACTACAAAACATATCATTCATTACCTTTTAATTTAGATAAGAATATTTATTATATTGATAGGATTGGTAGCCTGGGTATTACTTGTTATAAACCAACAGAACACATTTTAGACCACCCCTATGGTATTGAGATTTGTACTTTAGACCCAAGAATCTGGAGTGAAGATGATATTAAAAAGGTGATCACAGAATTAAAAAATTAAATAATGGAAGAAAATAAATATACAACTGAATTAAAAAAAGTATTGGCATTAGTAACTAAAGATTTAGTTGAAGACTTTCCTACCAAAAAGATAACCATTGAATATTTTATGCTGGCGATTTTGCAATCAAAACAATCAATAGCATATAAAATGTTGATAAAATTTTTAGCAAAAGATGATATAAATGATTTGTTAGTTTATTTTTCTGAATTATTAAAAGAATTATCTGCGACCACTTTTAAGCCGAAAGTATTAAATAATATTGAAAAATCAATAGGATTCGATTTAGTTTTTAGTAATTGTTTAATAGCTGCTAATACAGAAAAAGAAAAATTAAACGATATTAAGATAGGGTCTGAACACGTATTATTATCAATACTTTCAAATGTTAAAGATATATCAAAACTAACTCACGTTGGTCTAAAATATGATAACCTATTCAATACCATTAATACTATAAAACAAGGTGAAATAGCCAAATTTGACGAACAAAATGAAAATACAAACCAAAGCTATGTAGAAACAATACAAGGCCAGAAAAATAAACCATCTGGTAAAGCAAATATGATTAAATTGTATTGTACTAATTTAAATACATTAGCAAAACAAGGTAAAATAGATCAAATAGTTGGTAGAGAAGTTGAAATTAATCGTTTAATAAAAATTCTTGGTAGAAGAAATAAAAATAACATAATTTTAGTTGGTGATGGGGGTGTTGGCAAGAGTGCTATAATTTACGGCTTGGCTAATATGATAGAAGAGGGTAAGGGTATGTTTCTTAATGGGAAAGAAATTTTATCTTTAGACTTATCATCTTTAATAGCTGGTACTTCATTCAGAGGGATGCTCGAAGAGAGATTGAATGGTGTTATAAATGAAATAAAAGCCAATAAAAATTATATGTTATTTATCGATGATATTCATTCTGTATTATCATCAAATTCCAATAATGCGTCTGATATTGGTGGTATATTATCAAAGGCCATGATAGATGGTGATATTCAATTAATAGCAACGACATCCTTTAAAGGATATAAAAATTCGATAGAGAACGAACCATCTTTAAACAGAAAATTTCAAAAAAGCGTTATTACTTCAACAACAATTGAACAAACAGAGAAGATATTATTTAATTCAAAAAAATACTATGAAAAGTATCATAATGTAAGCTATACGGACGAAGCCATTAGAGCTTGTGTAACGCTTGCAAATAAATATATCACAGAAAGGCACCTTCCAGACTCAGCAATTGATATAATGGACGAATGCGGCTCAGAAAAAAAGGTTTCTAACCTATACAATGAATCGGAACTTTTTGAATTAAAGAAAGAGCTTGAATTAAATAAGTTAAACGTCAAAGAAGCATACTCAGAAAATAATTTTGATATTGGTGATGGTTATAATTTAATATGTATTGAAATAGAAGGTAAGATAGTAGATTTAGAAAAAAATAAAAAATCACAATCTAAGAATAATATTAAAGAAATTACTGAAATCGATGTGTTTAATATTGTATCTGAAATGACAGGTGTCCCAATTAATAGGTTGACTACTTCGGAGAAGGAACGTTATTTAAACATTGAAAACAAATTAGGTGAAAGTATAATCGGCCAATCGGAAGCGATTAAAAAGGTTGCTCAATCCATGAAAAGAAGCCGAATGGGACTTGGTAGAAAAAATAAGCCTAATGGAGTTTTTATGTTTGTTGGGGAATCTGGGTGTGGAAAAACTTTTTTAGCTAAAAAATTAGCTGAAGAAATATTTGGTAGTGAAGATGCTTTAGTTAGATTTGATATGAGCGAATACTCTGACCAAACAGCTGTAAATAAGATGGTTGGAACTGGAAGTGGATTCGTTGGGTATGATCAAGGTGGTTTATTAACGGAAGCCATTAAAAACAAGCCATATTGTGTATTATTACTGGATGAAATTGAAAAGGCTCATAATGATGTTTATAATATATTTTTACAGATTTTTGATGAAAGTTTTGCTACCGATAATACAGGTGTTCGTGTTTCATTTAAAAATGTTATTATTATTATGACATCGAACGTTGGCGCAAAAGATGCGGCTTCATTAGGTCGCGGAACTGGTTTTCAAATAAATGTGGAAGATAATAAAAAGAATATAATTGAAAAAGCCCTCAAAGGTAAGTTTCCGCCAGAATTCATTAGTAGACTTAATGACGTTATTTATTTCAACTCATTAACCGAAGACAACTTAAAATCAATTATCGAGTTAGAATTGAGTAAATTAAAAAAACGTTTGAATGAGATTAATTTTGATGTTGAATTTGGAGATGATGTTACGGACTATTTATTTAAAACAATCGGTTCAGATAAAAACAGTGGTGCACGAAAGATCAATAGGGCCATTGAAAATGAAATTGAAAATGTTATTTGTGATATATACTTGGAAAATGAATTAGAAAATGGATATATATTTAATGTGAATATAAATAATAATAAAATCGAAATTAAATGAAAAACGAAAAAATTATTGCTGGAGTTTTGACTTCTGAAGAATATTGTAAATATCTTGAAGAAAGTAGACATTTAATCCTCGTAGAAATTGATAACCTGTCAGAAAGTGGTGAGATAACATAAGAGTTAAGGCATAAAATATTGAATAAAGCTGGAAAATACAAAATAAAAATTTTTGGTGAATAAAATTACGAAAAACGAATATAAATACGAAAGCCCTTTAAATAAAGGATATGTACAATTTAAATTAAGTGATCACATATAAATATAAACTATATAATAATGTCAAATGGAATATAAAACTCCATGATCTGTGCAGAAGCTCCGCTTTTGTTTGGAATCATTGTCTTGCTCTTCAAAAACGATATTATAGTTTATATGGATCTTATATTAACTCATCTAAAATGCAATCCCATTTTGCAAAGAAGATTGTCCCTAAAAACGATTTTCTTAAATTAATGGGGTCGCAGACCATACAGGAAATCATACAAAGATTAGATACTTCTTATGTTCGTTTTTTTAAAAAGAAACAGAAAAGACCACCTAAATTTAAATCTGGTTTCAGTTTCTCTTCCTTTGTTTTTAAACAAGGTGGATACCTGTTGACAGAAAATAAACTTTACATTAATAAACTTAAACATAGTTTTAAGTTCTTTAAATCGAGAGATTATGGAACTCCTAAACTAATTAGACTTAAACGTGATAAACTAGGTGACTTTTATTTAACCATCACATCAGAAGAAGATGTTAGAAATAAAAATTTTTACTCAAAGACACACGATGGTGCATCAGTAGGAATTGATTTCGGATTAAAAACATATCTAACGATGTCCGATGGAGAAAGTAGTATTTCCCCTTTATTCTTTAAAAAGGATATAAAGAAAATTAAAAAACTACATAATAAACTCTCTTCTAAGGGTAGAGTTAAGACTGGAAAGCAGAAATATAGTACTAAGTGGAAAAAGATGGTCGATATTACCGTTTTATCTTCAAATGGGAATAAGGCAAGGAAAACCCTTGTCAGAGCCTATAAAAAGATAACAAATCGTCGTTCTGATTATCAGTATAAGCTTGCTCATGAACTTTGTCGAAAATACGATCTCATTTTTTTAGAAACTCTGAATTTAGATGGAATGAAAAGACTGTGGGGAAGAAAAGTTAGTGACCTTTGTCACGCTTCATTTATTTATATATTAAAAGAAGTGTCTTTAAAATATAAAAATAATATTTATCAGATAGATCAATGGTACGCTTCTTCAAAAACTTGTAGTGAATGTGGAAACAAGCATAAAGGACTTAGATTAGAAGATAGAACTTTCATCTGTCCATCCTGCGGAGTGGAGATAGATAGGGATTTAAATGCAGCAATAAATATACATCGACAGGGCTTTGTCGAATACCTTAGTAGTTGTAAGACCCCCAGCTTGCTGGTGGCAAACTGCGCCTGACGGTAGAATTCCACTGATTTATCTGTGGGAGTAAGTCAATTAGGTTATATCATCAAAAAGATAGGGGTTCATTTATTTCAGATAGTATTAGCTGTAAATCAGAAAAATATACTCAAATAATGGAAATAATAACAAAAAATAGATGAATAAAACTAAACAAATAATACCAAATCCTGATATTGAATATATCTTTTATAGAAATGGTGCATCAAATGATATTGAAATAAAGAAAATTTTAGATAATGAATTTAACCAAATAATAAATTAAAAAACATGGCTCAACCAATCCCAAAGAAAATTTCTGAAACTCACGAAATACCAGAAAAAAGCACATACACATTATTTATTGATGGAGATTCGCTTTTACAATTAAGTTGGAATGCCGATACAAAGATAAATACAAAAGGGCAACCATATGGCGGGGTATTTCAATTTTTACTTCAATTAAAAATTTTATTATCAAAACGCGATTTTGATTTTGCATATGTTGCTTGGGATGAGGGTGTTAGTGGTCAATTAAGACATGATATATATCCAGAATACAAAGAAAATAGGCATAAAAATTTTTCAAATGATAATGTTCATTCAGATTATTATGACCAAATGGATGCATTCGTGAAAAGAACATTAGAATACAGTAGAAAGAATAAAGAAAAAATTGAATCTAAATTAACAGAGAAAGAAGATTTTCATAGACAGAAAGCAATTTTACAAGCCTATTTAGAGGAGCTTTTTGTGAGGCAAGTATCAAGTAATAACATAGAAGGAGATGATCATTTAGCGTTTTACTGTTTAAATAAAAAATCGAATGATTTAACTTATCTTGTAAGCGGAGATATGGACGTATCACAATTAATAAATGAACAAATATGTATATATATTCCGCGATTGAAAAAATTTATATCAACCAAAAATTTCAGTGAAACATTCGGTTACAATTATAAAAATGTAGCTTTACGGAAAATATTGTGCGGAGATACCAGTGATAACATCAAGGGCGTGAAAGGGTTATCTGAAGATGGGTTAATGGAAATTATGCCAGAGATAGCCACAAGAGAAGTATATTTATGGGAGGTAATTGCAAGAGCCAAAGAAATCAATCAAAAAAGGGTATCCGAAAAGAAAAAACCATTTGTAAAATGTTTAAATATTATAAATCAAGAGACAGTTGGAATGCAAGGAAAAAAACTTTTCGAAATCAACGAAAAAATTATAAATTTAAAAAAACCATTATTGACACCAGATGCTATTGAACAACTAAACAATTTAATGTATTCACCGATAGACCCCGACGGTAGATCATTATCAAATCTATATAAACTTATGTTACGCGATGGAATTGACGAACTACTTAACGAAAATAAGTTTGCTTCGTTTTTTTCTACGTTCAACAACTTAAAGAACAATGAGGTAAAAATGTACGAAAAGTGGGTTAAAGAAAATAATTAACTAAATCAGATATGATAGAAGAAGAAAAAGAATTATTATATTTCAAGGCTTTCATTCGAGTCGTTAAATCAATTATTTCAAAAGATGAATATTTTAGTAGTGGATTTGATACGGTTGAAGTTATTAGGGAGCCAATTATAATGGCAAAAGATAAAGCAGAGGTTAAACAAATATTATTAGAAAAATACCCACAATTTTTCCCAACTGGGAAGGTTTACGAAAAAGAAACAAAAGATCAGGCTCAATTCTTTTATGTAATCATATTTCCTCTTTATGAATATGAAAAAAAGTTAATTACTGAGGGTTCTTGGGTATGTAATAGCTGTGGTCAAATTCATGAAAATAAATATGTTTCAAAACCAAGGATTAGTGAAAGATTATTCGGTTCAGAAATATTGTTTTGTAGGAGTGATGATGATATTTGTTTAAATAATTATAAGAAAGATAAATATAAAAACATTGAGTTTCCAGACGATGAAAACTACATTAAAACTGATTCACCAAATTACATTTACAAGTGTACCGAAAAATCAACCAATAAATGTTATGTAGGTAAAACACGAAACGCACCATTTTTTAGGTGGTGGAATCATCTAACGCATTCAAGCAGCCCATTTGGAATATACCTCAGATCAACAAAATTAAGTGATTGGACATTTGAAGTTTTAGAGGAATTACCATCAAACATAGGTGATAGTGAAATTTTTAAAGTAGAATCAGAATATATACTTAAATATGATAGTATCAGTAATGGTTTTAACTCTGTAATTAGTAATAAAAAAGTTTTATTATAGTTTAAGATAAAAATACTTGTTTTATTAAAATATTATTAGTATATTTGTTTAAAATAAATTAGGAAAATAAAAATGAAAGACCAAACAATAAAATATTTAACTATAAAAGAAGTTGCCAATTTATATGGTGAAAGGATCAACTATAAGTGGTTATCTCCAGATGGATGCGACTGGATAGACTCTAAAGGGAAAGTAACTGGAAGTATAATTTGTGAAATTGAAGATGAGACCATTAAAGATTGTTATAAAATAAGCAAATAAATGAAAATAATAGAAGGAATATCTTATTACCCTATCACATTACACTATTTAATTGAAATAGATAAAACAATCCCAGTAGATAAATACAAGCCAGCATCGTATGATCAGTGGATAATGCTTAAAGAATTGGAACCAACTAAATTTGGATATGATTACCAACTTTATATTAATCTTAAAGAAAAAGAATTTAATGAAGAAGTAGAATCATTAAAAAACTGTGCCTTTAAATTAGAAACTATCACGATAGCAATAGACATTAGAGTAGTTGAAACAATTGAAAAACTTAAAAATAAAATAAAAGAAATTGAAACCAACGTTCTTTTTAATAGATGGTTGAATCCAATCGAAGTTAAGGATTTATTAACTCTACAATTATAAAATATGAAATACGACGTAATTTACGCAGATCCAGCCTGGCAGTATAGTTTTTCAAAATCAACAAGTAGATCGATTGAGAAAAATTACCCAACAATGACAGTCGATGAAATATGTGCTTTAAATGTGCCTTCAGCTGATAATTCAGTTCTCTATTTGTGGGCAACAGCTCCAAAATTGCTTGAGGCCTTAAAAGTCATAGAAGCCTGGGGATTTACATACAAAACGCAGGCCGTTTGGGATAAAGAAATAAAAGGTATGGGCTATTGGTTTCGTGGTCAACATGAGATACTAATTGTTGCCACAAAGGGTCATTTTTCACCCCCTGAACCAAGTGTCAGAGATAGCAGTGTAATACGCGAGAAACGAACGAAACACAGTAAAAAACCATTAATTGTACGCGAAATGATTGAAAAATGGTTTCCAAACGCTAATAGATTGGAGATGTTTGCTCGGACCACAGCTGAAAATTGGAGTTCGTGGGGCAATGAAATTGAAGGAGGGGTTGAAATTGGAGATTAACAAAAACTATAATGAAGATTGTTTAGAAACAATGTCACACATGTCAAACGAATTTATTGATTTAACAATAACATCGCCACCATATGATAAATTAAGGACATATAATGGATATTGTTTTGATTTTGAAAATGTAGCTAAAGAATTATATAGAGTTACAAAAGTTGGTGGAGTTGTAGTTTGGATAGTTGGTGATGCAACAATTAAAGGTAGTGAATCTGGAACATCGTTTAAACAGGCATTATACTTTATGCAATGTGGTTTTAATTTGCATGATACAATGATATATGAGAAACCTCCGCGTGGGGCTTGTGGAAATAACAAATCGTATTGGCAGGCTTTTGAGTATATGTTTGTATTTTCCAAGGGTAAAATCGGAACCATAAATCTACTTCTCGACAGAGAAAACAAAGAGTCCAGAAATGGAGACAATGGGACTAAGAGATTAATAGATGGAACTCTTAAACAGGTTTCTCGTGGTGGATATGGTGAGTTTGGCAGAAGAACTAATATATGGAAGTATAAAGTGGGAAAAGGTAAAAGCAGCTTAGATGAAGTTGCATTTCAACACCCTGCTATTTTCCCAGAACAATTAGCTAACGATCATATAGTCAGTTGGTCTAACGAAGGGGATTTAGTCTACGATCCTTTTATGGGAAGTGGAACGACTGCTAAAATGGCAATTAAAAATAATAGAGATTGGATTGGAAGCGAAATATCAAGCGAATATTGTGATATAATTAATAAACGTATAGAAAAATATGAACAATGAAAACTATTTAGGAAGCCAACAGGCTATTGAAGATGAAATAAACGAACGTTACGATGAAATGGAAAGTTATTGTAAACAACAGGAAAATGAATACTTCAAAGAATGTTATCTTGATATGCAAAACGAATACTATAAAGAACAAGAGGAAGAATACTATAAATACTTAAAAAATGTATAACATAGAAGACGAAAATTTATTAGCTTGGTATTATTAAGGGTTTAGAGATAAATCATATGGAAAAACAACAGTAGAGTCAAATATTGAACTTGAAAATGTAGCTTATAGGTTTGGTGTATCATTATTACTTGGGTCTGAATATATGGGTATTGATGATTTTCCGAATAGTGATGAAATTTTAAAATTAATAAAAAATGGAAAATAAAATAATGGAGTCACTTATCGAAAAGCTAGGTAATTCAAAAGTAACATTCGGATTAAGAGATTCACAAATAACATATATTGAAGATGAGTTAAAACGGTTTGGAAGCCGTGAAATTAATGCTAAATATGTTAAATATATTTGGGAAAAGTTAGGTACTGAGTTATACTGGGAGCCACTTACACTTGCATTAACATATTTTGAATATTTAGATAAAAAAGAACTTATTAAAAAATTTTAATAAATAAAATACTAATTATGAAACAAGAAATCACATATCAATTTAACGGCATAACAATCAATGACCAACATTTTATAAGCTTAAGTGAAATCATCGAAAAATGTAACTTAGAAAAAATTAAGTTAGATAATTTACGACTTTTAAAAATGGAGTGGAGAGGTTGGAGAGGTTTTAGTGAGGGTATTATTGAAAGAATAGTTTTACCAGCATCAAACATAGAGACAATTTTAAAATACATTATAGGGAAAACCATCTATTTTGGTGAAATCGCGGGTAAACATTCGGATGTATATAACACACTTGATGAAAACGATATTGAAATAATTGATGATCCAAAAATAATAGTTGATTTTATGAGTAAATATCCAGATGGACACGAATACAACCATTCTTTTCTACATCATTTTAGCGATAAAGCATATGATGAGGTATATGAGGATATGGGTGAAGAACAAATTGTGGAATTTAACAATTGTTATTAATTTAAAATATGGGAAATAAATATGATTATGATAAAACAATTGATTTAGGCTGGGAAACATTTTTGGAAGATATGAAAGTTTTCCCATATTTGGAGGATACGACTGATGAACATAAATTAAACGTTGAGAATCTTGTCAAATCTTTTGAAGAATTTGATGTGTGGTATAATAAAGTAATAAAATTAAAATTAGAAAGTGGTCATTCGGATACTTCATTAATAGGTTTAAAATAAATTATGAAAACAGTACCATTTACAAAAGAAGAGGAAAAATTAATTAGGAAGTGGAGAAGAAAGATTAATTATGGGTTTAACGGAATACCAATATCAGAAAGTCTATTTTTGGCTATCCATTGTGAAAATATGTATAATAAAATTATTGGTGAAAATCGGAATGATTTTAGTTTATTTTACGAAGTAATATTATCTCTTAAGTTATTATATATGCATTATTATTCTAAAGAGCCTAATTTAGAAAAATATTTAGAATTTTTTATACCAAGATATGATTTAGTAAAAGATAAAATAGATCGACCACATTATATTGATACAGCTGCTTGCCTGGAATGGGGTTCAGCAGAATTATATTATAATACAGTAATTAAAAAAAATAATTAAATAGTTTAATATAACCACCAGAACTATATTAATAATATAGTTACAGAAACTAATATAAACTAAATATGAAAAAATGTAAATTAACAATACCACCAGGACAGGAATGGATAGTACTAATCGATGATGAAGAAGCATTAGCTAACCCAGGGGAAATATTTTTAACATTTATTAAACCATGTAATGACAAAACATGTTTTAATGAGATAAGTGGATGGATTAATAGTTACTGGCCAGGATATATATTCAGCAAACGAAAGGAAGGAGTTCCATACAAACGAGACGTTGCTAAAAATGTTCAATTAGAAGATTATGAGACTGAAAATAAGAATAAAATAGTTTTTAATAATGCATATTTTAATAATGCTCATAAATTTTCTTTAGATAAACCGATGTTAATAGTATATGATTACTATATTTATATGTAAAAAATAAAAATTTTCGCTATTTATAATAGAATAATAAAATTGAAACCTTGTGATTGAAAAGCTAACGTATAAAATATTAATTTTGGTGCGTTAAGTTGGGGTGATAATCCAACAATTAGTTTTTCAAATAAAATAATAAATAAAAATAATAAGGAAAATGATTACAAATTCCAAAACAATGGGTAATGCTTGTCCAGTCGCATATATTGCAGCAAATAAGCAGCGGATTAAACAATATGTTAATAATGTTGTTTACCTGAAGAATAAAAACAATTTCGAAATTGAGTTGTTTAATCCAACACAATTCAAAGTTCTCGCCACGATTGAACTAAATGGGGTTTCAATAGGCTCTGGAATCATTTTAAGGCCAGCAGAGCGAGTTTTTCTTGAAAGGTATATAAATGAACCTAAAAAGTTTTTATTTGAAACCTATGGGGTAGAAGGTGAAAACAACGAAGTTATTAAAGCAATAGAAAAGAATGGATTGGTAAGGGTTAAATTCTATAAAGAATCTATTTTCGCACCAAATATTTCTTGGGGTTCTTTCGAAATTCCAGAAAGAATAATATATGGTGGTCCGCACATAGAAGATAATATTACTTGGCTTGATGGCTCAAAATTGACAAATTTTAATCCTTTATTTGGCAGTGCGATAACAACAAGTGCCAGTTGTTATTATAATTCAACAGGATATAATGTGGAAATGGGATGTCAAGAACCTAACGGTACGTTAACCGTATCAGGTAATTTAATTTTTAATTCATCAACGGGTGGCCAATCAACCAATTCATTACATTCTAAAAAATCAATTGAAACTGGGAGGGTTGGAGAAGGTTCTGATTCTGACCAGAGATTTAACACTGTCGATACCAAATTTGAGATGTTTCATACTTGGAGTAGTGAGTGGAAACTATTACCAGAATCAAGGAAATTGGTGGTAGCCGAAGATTTGGTTCTTTTTTGTTCTGGGTGTGGTCGACGCTTTAAAACAAAAGAACGCTTTTGTCCATCCTGTGGATCTAAAAAATAAATAAAATATATATTATCAATTACAAGGTTTAAATAAATTAAAAAATGGCTACTGAAATATAAAATTTTCGGTAGCCATTTATTTTTTTATTATTGTTGGTAAAACCCAACGTTAAATATGATTTTTGGTGTTAATGTTGGGTTAAACCAATGTTATTATCAACATATTTGCATTGTTATCATATGCTGTGATAATGGTGCAAAAACTATGATATTATAGGTATTTATTTATTAATTCCAATGCTTCATCTTTTGTTAAATCTGGATTTTCATACCAGGCATCTTGAATAACATCTAATAGTTCACCCATAAAAGGTGATGGCTTAACACCTAATCCAATTAGGTCACTCCCATTAATTGGTAAGTTTCTATTTGAATTATTTATTTTAGAAGATAAATTATCAATTCTATCTCTAAGAATACCTATTTGATTAGGCATTGATGCTTCAGCTGTATGCGATATATTATCGGCGTGAATCAAGTCCAAAACCTGTTCGATATTATCACCAACAGTAGCTTTAAACTTTCGTAATGTTTTATCTAATAATTTATTTCCGTCATCACCGCCTTGTTTTAAATACATATGATTTTTAACTCCGCAAGCAACTATATCGATTATATCATTAGAATATTTTAAACGACTCATTATAGATCGCACTAATACTTCACTTTCTTTCTCATGCCCCAAGAAATGAACTTCACCATTTTCGTCTATCGTTTTAGTAATAACCTTACCAATATCATGAAATAAAGCCATTAACCTTGTTTCCAAAACAGGAGGAGTATTATCCAGTACAGACATAGTATGTCCGAATACATCATTAATATGATATTTATTTTGTTTCATCCCAATAGTAGGGATTAACTCTTCAACAATATAAGGTAATAGCCCAGTAACTTTCAATAACCGAATACCTTTAGCTGGATTATCAAATAATAATATTTTATTTAATTCGTCAGAAATACGTTCATTTGAAATATTATTTAACAAATATGCATTGTTTCTCATTACACGAATAGTATCTAAATCCAACTTGAAATTATATTTAACTGTAAACCGAACTGCGCGAAGCATTCTTAACCCATCCTGTTTAAATATTTCATCTGCATTTGATGTTGTTCGGATGATACCATTTTTAATATCATCGATACCATAACCAGTTAAATCAAGTATTTCATTTGTTGAAACATTTTTTAGTAAAGAGTTGATTGTCAGATCACGACGAGAAACATCCACCTTTAAATCACCACCTACCACATCTGGTTTTCTTGAGTTAATATTATTATATGCTTCAGCCCTTGGAGCAACAAATTCTAAATCAATATTTGGTAAATTGAATACATTGTTATTTAAAGATAATTTTGAAGTTCCAAAACGTGGATAAATAACAGGATTTGAGTCCTCTTTATAATTGCCCAACTTGTTAGCAAGCCAAAATGAAAAGTTAATACCAGCATTGATATCTCCGTTAACTACAAAGTCAAGATCTTTAGCTGCCTTTCCCATCAACTCATCTCTCACTGCCCCGCCCGCCAAATAGATATTATTATCGTATTCGGTTCCAGCTATAAGATTTTTTAGGAAATCCAAGACTTCTTGTTCAAGTGTTCCTTCGGTTAAAACTTTTTTAATACTCATCTTATTAGTTTATTTTTAAATTGTTTCTTAATTTCAGTCATTTGGTCATTCGTCCCAAAAATCAATTTATTTAGGACATCTTTGTAATTAGATGAAATCCTATTATCAAGTTCGGAGTATACCATTGGTAAATATTCCTTCAATATACTTGGGACTGCGAAATAATGCATAAAATTTTCGGCAAACACCTCACTATGTTTACCAATATAATAGGAGCTACTGGCGTAAGTGATTGTTTTTGCATAACCCTCGTATTCACCTGAGATTCTGTGATCAAAATGGTGGCCAATCTCATGTATTAATGTATCAAGATCGATTATATTAGGTACTGTTATAATGCCAGCAACGTAATCAGCAAAATTACCTGGGCCGCCATCATATTCCCTTCTCTCAACTTTAAAATCAAAAATTTTTGATAGGTATTCAACATCCTCAACACTTGCAATTTTACCAGAAAGTTTCATAGCTGGAAATTCTCTTAATTGGAATATTCTATAGGCATATTTAACATAATTATCAAAGCTCATAAAATCATTCTTCTCTTTAATATTTTCTAAACTTGCATTATCTATAAATGACTGGTCCAAATCAACCGAATCGTAATCTATACCAAATTTATCTTTTAATACTTGTTTATATTTTCCATATCTTTCATTATTTGGATCTATTGAAATAATATCAATATACTGTTGTGCTTCCTCGTTATCCGATTCGAACCGAGATTCATTTATAGTTAACAACCCACTAAATTTATTAAAATTTTCTTTCATTTCAGTTAAACCCTCCGATTTTTCACCATCAAGTTCCTTTTGCGCCCAATTTTTTGGTTTCGAAGCTGTATAATAATCCAAGTTTTCTATTAAATGTTGTAATGCAATTATTTTCTGGAACTGAGTGTCCTCTAACGTATGCTCACGCTCTATTTGCTGCCCTATTTTGAGACTTTTTAATACATCCTTATCATCTACGTCATTTAACTCCGCAATGAGCGATATAGCCTTTGAAATCATTTTTTCAATATAGACCTGGTGAACTCCATTCTTCTTTGAATTAAAAATCGAATATAAGTAGTCAACTATTTCTTCTTTTGTCATAATAATGATTGGTATATGTTTATATAAATAGTCATGAAATAGAAAAAGATACCTTTTTAGGGTATCTTTTGCAAATGTAGTGGAAATTTTTAATTTCGACAAATAAATTAACTTATGTTATGTTATTATTGATTCATATGGGTTAATTGGTAATATATCCTTAGAAAATAATTCAGTGCTCCAACGTCTACCCATTCTATATTCAGAATTCTCAACTAATATAAATTGTTCTTTATTATAACAATTCAATAACGTATCATTATATACCCAAATAGCTTCAATTTTATTTATTTCCCCATTTGATTTTGATTTTAATGCTCCCATTCTTATATTTAATTTTCTTGATGTTATTCCAATTTTATAATATTTACCATCATTAATTTTTAAATAATACAATATAGCAGGTTTTTCCCCAATTTTGGGATTTTCAATAAATATTGTTGAGTTATAACCCCCAACTAATTTATTATCTTTAATCAATTGTTCAATTCCACATTCAATACACCCTTGTCCCGATAAATGTTTTTGAGCTGATTTTGTAAATATCCCGTGCTCAGGACAACATATTTTAATTTTACTTTTTTTATTTTTATAAATTTTTTCGTTTTCTATTGGATATGTATATTTATCCCCATGTACGATTTTAATTTGTTCTATAGCATTAGCATAAGATTTTGTTCTATTTTTTGCCGAACTTTCCTTACCGCATTTGGGGCATCCACAGGTATTATTTAATAAAATTAAATTTCTGGCAATAGTCTCAAAATTACCATGTTCTGGACAATAAGCCAAAATATTGGTTTTAGTAAGTCCATGCCATTCTCCTATTAACTTTAATGTTAATCTATCCCCATGTTTATCAAAAACCCTTTTTTTTAAATCATCAAAGCTTACAGGTGGTTTAGGTTTTCTATTTTTGATCGATTTATAAGCTGAAGATCTATTTTCACTCCAGCATTCCATACAACCATATTTACTATTTAAATGTTTATCTGGTGATTGTGAAAATACTCCGTGTTCTGGGCAAATTATATCAACATGTATTTTTGCTGATATATATTCTACTAAAGAATAATCAAATTTATTACCATGTTTTTTAACTGCATTTTCTATAAATTTTTGTTTTTCTGTTTCATTTTTATGATCTGTTTCTTTATGAATTTCTTTAAATGAAAAAGCATAACACGATGGACACGGATACTCGGCGTTTAAATGATTTGTTGGTGATTGCTCAAATACTCCATGTTCTGGACATATAATTTTTACTTTTGTTTTGTAGTGTTGATAGTCAACCAAGGAATAGTCAAACTTATTATTATGTTTTAAATTTGCATTATTAATAAAAATATCTTTTTCAATAATTCTTGATTTTTTATTTTTATCATCAATAGCACATTTTGGGCATCCAAAGATATATCTTAAATGATGAGTTGGCGTTTGGGTAAAAATTCCATGATCTGGACAGATAATATCTACTGGAATTTTAGCTGTTTTAAAATTAACCAAAGAATAGTCAAATTTATTATCATATTTTAAATTTGCATTCTTAATAAACGTTGCTTTTCTAATTTCTATATTATTACTTCTGGGCATTTAAATCGTTTTTCATCAAACTTATTATTCTCTTAGATAATGTATACCCATTATCATCACAAAAGTTTTTATACTTCTCTTTAAAGTCAACACTTGTTCTGATCACGAAGTGTGTGTTTTTTAATTGTTTATCCATATTTGTTTTTGTTGGTACGATTATTTTAATATAAATACATAAAATATTAATAAAATATCATATTTTCCTGAATTATTTTAATAAAAAAAAGAGTTTACCAGTTAAGATAAACTCTCCCATTATTTTTATTTATAGTTACGCTTTATTTATCTTTTCCCGAATTTCTGTTAAAGTTGTCCTTGAGATAAACTCTCCATTTTCAAAGATGAGTTTTAATTCGCCTTGTCCTTCCTCTTCCCACGTACATTCATTTTTCAACTTATATGACCCATCAGAATCTTTATAAACTTGAAGTAAACCTTTAGCTGACTTTTTTAGCCCACGGTCTGTAACTGGATCTTTAAATATATTAACTCCAATTGTTTCAATCTCATTTGTTAAATCATTTATTTTTTCGATTTCGATAAATGTGGATTTTACAGCCCCTCCTTGATTATCGCGTGTACAGTAACCCATTGAAAATGATCCAGTTCCAAGCGTTATATTAGTAGTCGCAAAGCCTTTTTCTTTTAGTCTCTTACATATTTGTTCTGCCCTGTCCAGTGTAATGGCATCTCCGTAAACGCACCCGATAAATTTTGAAAGAACTTTAAAACCTTGATCATTTATATTACCTCCAAATATATCCCAAAGTAATTCAACTAACCCTTTATTCTCAGATATTGGTTCTATTTGGTTCCATGTACAATCAAGATATCCAAATCCTTTTGGTGTAAGTTCAAAATACACTTTATCAGATGTAACAATAAATTTAGCCCCATCTTTATTCTCATGAATATTCATTAAAGTGTAAACTTCTTTATGTGCTTCTGAATCAATAACTAAATCAGATGATTTAAAATCTACTTGGTATGCGTTTCCACAGATAATATCCACTGGATTCCCCGAATCAGGGCGGATAATTAACTTACCATCACGAGCAAGAATTGATTCTTTTAATTCTGGTAAAAATTTTGTCACAACTTGCCAAAGATCATATTGGTCTGATACTACAGATAATAATCCAGTTGGGAATATTTTGATAAGCCTTTTAAACCCATCTATCTCATTTTCTTTTCCATAGGATGTCATACAGCTATGTTCAGAGGCTGGTATACTGAATCCAATATTCCTATCACCATAATAATAAGCTACCGATTGTAATGCTGGAATAGTATCAGTTCCCCAAAATGAGGTTAAAAATCCCATACTTGAACTAATTGCAGCTTCAGGATGTTGCATTCCGCGAAAACTGAAATCGTGGGCTTGAAAGTTTACTCCAAATAAATTTTCTTTATCAGTTTCTTCAGCATTTTTTAGTAAAATTTGTTTATAAGCATAAGCCATAGATGCAGAGTGTATAGTTTTCCAAATTAAACTAGAAACTAAGGTCTCAAGAAAATTAGTTAGCCAAAAGAAATCAGGGTGAGTATTACATATTGTTAGCATTGGGATATTTTCTCCAATTATAGTACCTTCTGGTAAAGCTTTAACCCTGATTGGTAAATAGCCTAAATCATATAATTTTTCAAAATGTGTAACATCAAAATCAGTACTAAGATATTGTGATAAAAATTCTTTAGCCTCACCAATTACTTTTTCTTTTGGTTGTCCAAAAAAATTGTTGTCATATAAGTCTTTAATATATTGGATCGTATATTGAATACCGAATACAACTATTTTCTTTGCCTGATCTGGCATTCTGGCTACATTTCTGGTAGTATAGTTAGAATATACTAAACTGGTACCTTCGGTGTACATTTTTACATGAGAAGTCTTGTATCCATCTTCCATTAGAAGAGGATTTTGAATTAATTTTGTCATTTTATTTTAGTTTTTTTATAATTTTAATTTAATAATTAGATAATAATTTACTTGGGTGAACTGAGTTCACGCCGATTGATTTATATTTTTCAAGCACTTGGTGGTCATCATCAACAACCATACAATCACATACATTTAACTTAAGTTTTTTAATTAGCTGTTGTAGAAATACGTGTTTGTACTTACGGTTTCCAACAAAGTATATGTTTTCCATTTTGATAAAATTTGCATTCCAATAAAGCCATTCCATTTTTTCGTTATTAGCAATACTATTTGGGGAAGCGCTGACAACATAAATTTCTTTACCGCTATCAGATAGTTTTTTAATTTTTTCAATAACTTCTTTTACTGGTTTCCCTTTCAGGAAAACCGAATATTGAACGAAGTCAATATTACCATATGTATCAGCTTGTAAATTCTGATATTCAGCAAGGGTTCCGTCCAAATCCACAAATATATGACTGTCAGTGAAGTAGTCAACCTGTTCAAACTCATCCGCTAACAGTTTTAATTTCACAACAGATACTTGTAGTTTATATGCCTTATCAATGATAGCATCGGCTTTTACAAAACGTTCACCATATTCATACCTATATTGGTTTCTTTCAATACATACTTCAACTGGTGTATTGATAAAAACAACCTTGATATGATAATCTAACTTTTTTAATTCAGCAATGATATTAACAGTATAGTTATTATTAATACCACCACCATCCATAACCAAATTGAATCCTCTTTCAGCAACTTCAAACACCTTTTCTTTTGCCAATTTCACACATTCTTCATGAATTAACTCTGGGTGTTCTGGGTCATAGTCTGGATGATTTAATCTAATTTCATCTGCTGAAACCAATACATATTGGTTTTCTTGCAAAATAAAAATTTTACCTAGTGAACAGCTGTTAACAACTGAAAGTTTGGATTCTATAAGTTTAGTTTTCCCACTTCCTGGCAATCCAAGCATAAATATTGCTTCTTTCATAGTTTTAAATTAAATATTTTTACTCGTTCATTTTCAATATTACATCTGCTGTCAGTTGTAAATATCATTTCAAATTCTTTTAATAAGTCTTCAACTGGATCACTAAAACCACCGTTATTTAAAACTCCGTGAGAAATTGCTAGATAACACTTGTTTTTAATCTGTGTTTTTATTTTCAAAAATGTTCGGCCACCCAAAGCAATATCATCTAAAATCAAAACAGTTTTATTTTCATCAAATACAGGAACTTTTGTTGTAATTTCACCATTATCTCTGGATTTTGAACACGACTCAATTTGTCCTTGAAAATTAATTTTCTTACATAATTTAAATATTTTTTTGTAAGAACCAGCATCGGTTGCGAGAATGATCATATCTTGTTCAGCAATGTCATTCTTGTTTAAAATATAATCTAAAACATTCTCAACGAATTCCGAATTATCAATCACCTCACAATTATTTAATAATGCTGGAGTAACCTCCGAATGAGGATCGAAGACATACACTTTATTTAATTCCATCGAATTAATTAAGTTACAAACAGTTTTCAGGCTGAAACATTCGCCAACACCAAAATTTCTATCCGCTTGTTGATATGCCATATATGGAATAAACAAATTTATTTTAACACGATTATTATCTTTTTTAATTGTATCAACAACCAATAATAGAAACATAATATCATCTGAAGATTTTAAATTCGCTTTTATTGTTATATCTTCAATAATTCTAATTTTTAATTGAAAATGAATTTCACCTCCTGGAAATTTCCAAGCCTTATACTGCAAATTCTCGCAGATCCCGTTCGTTAAATCTAATACCATTATTTTATTTATTTTAAATTATTATTTTTTTAAACTAAACATGGCTTAATCCATGATTTTTCTTCATCATCTTTGATATATATTATTTCAGATTTACCTAAATGTGTTACAACCTCATAGTAATCTGTGTTTATATTTGTTATATATTTTTTAGCTTCCAACGTAATAGCAAAAAAACAATCGACTGGAAACCAATATTCTTTTAAATGTTTTTCATCTTCAATTGAATAAAAACACATCCCACTTCTAATATATGTTATTTTTAATAAACGAACGCATTCAAATTCACAGTCAAAATAATAAAACTCACCACCAACCTTCAGATATTCTTTTGACATATACTTATGTGGCTTTATTTTAATTTTTTTCTCGTCATTAAAAATAAACATCATTTTATCAACATCATTTAAATCTATTTCCATAACTATTCTGTTTTTAAAATGTTTTTTTGAAATTACAAGTAAAGCGAATAACATCTATCCTATCATGATAATCATCTGTTTTATAATCGGAGCAGTGTTCACAACCAGCAGTATAACCCGCACTACCAATAAATTTACCATCCACGTTTGGACATATTTCTGGTGTCCCATAAGGACTTAATTCATATTTTTTCATCTTAAATTATTTCTTTATATTCAGTTTTTGGTAAATTTCCACTTAAAATAGCATTTCCACAGGTGATTAATCCATTATCTTCATCATAGCTTGGTACAAATACAATAACATCAAAACCAACACGTTTTAACTCAGTTTCTTTTTGTTTATAGGGTGTAAATGCATCATATCCACCTGTTGTTTCAATATTGTTTTCAATACAACTGTTTGTTTTATGTAATGGTGTTAGTTTGCATATGAATTTATTAGGATCAAACAATTTAAGTAATACATCAGCATCCAACGTATATTCATCGGCCAATGCAAAATTCAAAGCATATTTTCTTCCAACTGGTTCTGGTAACATTTTACCTATTTCAGATATTTCTTCTAATGACAGACTATTATTAGAGAACATATCATTCCTTTGTTCGTTATCGGTTGAGTTTATTGAAAATTGTAACCCAGCATCCCCATTATATAATTTATTTTTAATATCATTACACCAAATCAATAAAAATTTAATCAAATTTTTATTCGCTTTTGGAAGCATTGTTGATATTACTGGGTGAATTGCACCAGAACCTTCCCAAAAATCATAGATATTTCTATGTAAACAAGTTGCAAGATCCAGTACGTTACCATTCCACGTCGGCTCTCCCATACGAGCCAGATGTAAATTTAATCGTTTAGTTGATTTAATCTCTGGGTGTAAAGCTAAAGCAGATAATATTTGATCCAGCATATCATGATAGGTAGCATTTAATCCAGGCCCAACCTTTGGAACATCACAAAACTTGCAATTCATAGAGCAACCATATTGGGTGCTTATGGTTATAACAAATTTTTCTGTTAACGGCATTATTTCACCATTTGGAACACCATTCAATTCTCTTGAAATACCAAGAAAATCAGCTTTTATATTAGCGTTTTTACCATAATCACCAACAGTTAAAAACTCTAACAAGCCTTTTTCACCTTGCATAATACAAATGTTTCCCGTTGGGACTTCAATGTTTCTTAAAACTTTATTAATCATTAATTTATTTTTTATATAAGACAAGTGTTACATAACAATCTTTTAATTCTATCTCTATAATTTGACGAATGATATTTATATCACCACCAGCAAGGCCACCACAAATTAAAGGCATTACAACTTTCAATCCTTTAAATTTATAATTAATTTTTCTAAGACATAAAGTTAATGCTTCATAGTCTGCAGGTCTATCAGTCCAATCTAAATGATTTTTACCATAGTGAAATTGCGAATAGCAATTAACGACATATAAATCACGTCCTTTAGTACTATCTGGTAGCCAAGTATTAGGTTCGCCATCAACAATAGTGAATAATTGCCAATCAATTTGACCAAGCTTATTAATATCACCTTTACCAGTTAATTCCATTGGAAACGTATCTGTACCAAAATACTTCTTGAATGGTATTACTATTCCAGCCCCCTGGGTACAAAAAGCGTTAACTCCTTGAAGTGTAACATCATACTGTTCACTAAATATTTCTTTAAATAAATCTCCCTCTATTTCTTTATATTTTTCTTTATTCTCCATTTCAAAATTTTTATAATTATTTTATAGGAATATGATTTATTTACTTTTGGTCTATTTTTAAGTAAATCCATTAATAATTCCAACACTTTATCGGGGTTTTTCACATAAAACGCTTGTGGAATAAACAAAATATTCCTAACCCATATTTGGAAATCAGTTGGTATGATATAATTCCAAATAAAATATAAAATACCCAGTAAGAATGGTATGATAACAAACGTCCAAAAAATCATTCCTGTTATAATTAAAAATTGTTCCATTATTAATCAGGAATGTAATCTTCAATATATGCAGTTGCTTCTATTCCTTGCATAACAGATGCTCTTGTATTTGATACTATTGCAGCACAATTTGGATTATATTTTTCTGTATTACCTAAATGAAGCATTAAAAATCTTGATGCAAATTCAAAATCTTTCATTTCATTATCAAACCATATTTCAAAATCTACTTCAAGTTTTTCCTGTTCACTTGCTTCTAAATTTGAAGCATCTGATTTCGAATTAAAGAAATTATTTAATACATTAATTTTTTTCATATTATTTATTTTTTTAGTTTATTTTGTGTAGTTAATCGGTTTATTATCGATTATCGTGTTATAATTTACTAACATCAACATTATACTCTTTAATAATTGTATTTAGTGGTACGTGAATTATTGTTTCACCATCTTTAGAAAAGAATTTGTTTTTAAAGATTATTTTTGCAAACCAATTTATGTGTACGGCATTATATTTTGTAAATTCAATGAATGGTTTATTATTAATTTTAATATCTTCTTTAACATATGTGTTACCATCATTTTCAAGTTTAGATATTTTATAACCAAATTCTGAATTTGATATATAATAGTAATAATCTTTGTTTTCGATACGCCCAGAGCCTAAAAAGAAATTACCACTAATTGAAGAATTAACTGATAATGAATTTATATAAGTCACACCAAATTTCGGGCATTTCTCATATTTAATATTGATAGATGAAAAGCAAGAAATAATAAGAAAAATACCAAGTGTAATACCAAAAGTACCAATAAAAGCTAAAAATCCAGCATCAAAATCCCAATTATCGTCAGTAATTTCTTTATATATTAACATAAAAACACCCAATATGATTGAGATAAAAATAATAATTCCAAATATTGTCATAACTTTAGTTTTTAATTTAAAATGTTTAATAGTTCTTTTAATTTATTAATTTCAATTGAAAATAAATCTTCCTTGGTTGGGTTACAATTTAATATAATTGAGATAATTTTATTTAGTATTTCACAATCACAATCGTAGTTCTCAAATGTGCCACTAATTTCCTGGATCATTGACCCAACATCCGATATTTCATATTGGACGACTATATTTTTAAATTCTATATCAATTTCCTGTGTAAGTTTAACTTTTTTCATAATTTGATTAATTTAAAATGGTAAATCATTAATTTCGTTTTCAGTTGGTTTTGGAAAATGTTGATTAAAATATTTCAATTCAGCTTCGGTTGTGATTATTTTATTAGCTTCTAAATCAAATTCGTGTTTTGTATATCCCTTGTATGCATATTCTTTCTTCTTAAACCAAATATCCTCTTCATCTTGTAATTTAAGTGATATTCCATCAATTATAATGGTAGTATAATCGACTTTTCCAGTCCAGGTTAATACGTCATATAATTCACCATTTAGGCCCTCAAAACAATATTTTGAATCTCCTTGGTGTGATGTACTAGGACAATCATTCAAATCTTCAAAAAATTTAATTATTTTACCATTGTCAAAATCATTAGTTGATATAATTAGATCAACCTCAATAATTGGTCTTCTAATGTCATAACCATATAACCTCAAAGCAAGTGATCCACCAATAATGAAACCAGCATTATTTAATTCGGCTAATTTTTGTGGAGTAAAGACTTTGTTTGTGTCTGTATTTTGTAAACAAAGCGAATCAAGTAATAAACATTGTGAGAGGAGGGAGTCTAAATAATCCATATTTCAATTTTATTTATTTTTTTTATTCAAAATTTAGCACTTAAATGTATGATATATGCTGTATAACTTTCACATGAAAATGTAGTTCCATTCCAACTTCTACAAGTTATTTCTACATTTTTAAATCCTTGTGATTCAATTTGCTTACATAATGTATCAAAATAATCTTTCCCTTTCTTATTCATTATTATATCATATAAGTCTCCCAAGCATACTCCTGTTATATTACGGCAATCTGATGTCATATCATAATCTTTTTCTGATACATTTCTACCTCGTTCATCTAATATAACACTAAAATAGGTTTCACCATCCAAGGCTGCTTTATTAGCTTCTTTAAGCCAATTACTTTCAAAATGATTGTAAGTTTTTTGGATTATTAAGTTAATTCTATCTTGTTCTAGTTTTTCCTTATCCAAAGCAATTAACTCTCTTTCATTTTTCAATTCAACTGCTCTATTTAAAGAGGTTTCTTTTAATTCTTCTGCTAATGTTTTCATATTATTAATTTTTTATCCCCTCGGATCGGGATTTATTTTAATTTCACAACAAATGTACTGATAATAATTTAATAAAACAAGTTTTAGGCTAACTTTTTGTTTAAAAAAATTCATTTAAAGCGATAATATTAAGTATATGGGGTTCATTTATCTAATAAACGAGGCTGGCACTTCCAATTATAAAATTGGAGTAACAAAAGCCAAAACAGTCAACAAAAGAAAGTTAGAGCTTCAAACTGGGAATTCTAATGAACTTATTTTGTGTAGAAAGTTTGAAACAGATTATCCATATAAGTTAGAAAATATGCTACATAATCATTATCATTTAAAACGGTTGATGGGGGAATGGTTTAATTTAACCGATGCTCAGGCAACAGATTTTATAAACATCTGTGAGTCTAAACATCGGTTAATTAGGTATTTATTGGAGAATAATGAATTTTATAACTAAGTTGTTTTTGGAAATATTTTTTTAGATAGGCTATATATAGCAAATTGATTTTTAACATCGGTAATTGAAGAATCCAAGGTATCATTGTGATTACCTTTTTTAGTTATAAATCTTGGAATCCCATTCTCTAATATGATTAATCGAACCTTTAATCTATTTTTAGGACCTATTTCAATTACAATACGTAAATTAGAACTTTCTTTAATCCAATTTAACCAAATTTGGTTTTCTTCTGAAATATTCATTATTTTTAGTTTTTATAATATATCTAATATATAAGCGTGACAAATTAATTGTTTATTCAAAGCTTTTTATCCAATTTTTAGCTTTTCCAGATATTTTATTTGTAAATATGATAGCAGATCTTTCAGATTTAAACACTTCATATTCTCCTGTTAATTTTATCATAGCTGACCAATACCCATAATTACGTTCTTCCAATTTATCACCAAATTCGTTGGTTAAAGTATTATAATGGGTAGTTGTTAAATCTCTTTTTTGGTTAATTAAACGATCTCTATTTTTCATATGTCTAATTGATTAAATAATTGTATATTCACATGCTGTTTCATTAATTTCAACAGATTGACCAGGTTTTAGTTTTGATACTGATAAAACATATTCTTTATATGTTGGTTGTAGACACCCATAATGCGGCTCATTATCCCTATAATCGTATTCTTCCTCTATCTCTTTTTTTAATTCTTCGTAAGTGTAGGTATTTATGATTTCTTCATAAGATTCATCGTTGTACATAATTTAAATTTTTATTATTAATTTTCTTCGTCGTTCAAAACAACATATATGGACATTCCAAGGTTAAATACGAATATTATTATTAACGTCCACATAAATTGAGTTCCTGTTAATTGAATATCAATATAATTGAAGTCTTTAAATTCTTTTCTTTTCCAGTATTGTGGTATCGCTGCTTTTGTCCAATTAGCAAATTCTATGAAATCTAACTTTTCCTTACCATTAAAATATGATTTTAAATTAACCTCATATGTTGGTTTATCGCACCAAGAAAATGCATCAACCCACAAAATTTTTTTACTTGTGGAATCCAAACAAATGCAAGTAACCAACTCGTTTTTATTTCCACCCTCCCAATAACTCCTTTGATCTTGAACTATCGAAAGTGGTTTATTATAAAATACCAGATTATAGGTTCTAAACTGATTTCTATGACCATAATAACCATTAATGAATCCCCATTGGACTAATTCATCCTTTGATGGTTTATACCCCAAAAACGGGCTTTGATTTGAGTCGTTATCGCTATTGAAAAACCCACCATTGCTTTGGTTATATAAACTTGGATAATCATATAATCCCAATATTTTCGCTTCATCTGGCGTTATATTTTCAAATCCAAATATAGATTTGGAACCTTTTATTTTATTCTCATATTTATGGTCGATTGTTCTAGTTTTTGAGTGACTTATATTACCGTCCCATAATTTTGAATAACAATCACCATCTTGCGAATCGTAATTTCGATGCATATCAATAAATGAATTTTCAGTATTCCAAAGTGAGAATAAACGATTATATTCCTTATTTGAAATACTATACTCATAACCATTATTCAATGTTTGCTTCCATTCAGGTCCATGATTTTCAACATAGGAACAATCATAAGACTCAGTTGTTTGGTTCTTACCGCTACCAACTGTTCTTGTACAAGTTCTATGGATATATTCATCCCAAGGTTCATAATATTTTATTCCAGTCACATAATTACCATAATATTCTGTATCTGAAGTTGTATATGAAATCATCCCGAAATATAAACACCCAGCAATAAACATCGATGGAAGTACAATAATAAGATATTCCCACCATACAACCTTCTGTCTAAAAAAGACAAGAAGGAAGATGGCGAAAATAAGAGGTATAATAAACGCTATGGTTGTCATAAATTGATGTTATTATAATTCAACGTTATCATCAATACCAGATACCATTACTTCTTTAGTTCTAGTGCTTGAAATGGTAGTATACTGAATATGTGTCTTATTAGTAATAAAGAATTTACTTGGTATAGTACTTAATAACGTTTCATGCTGACGAATAATATCCAACATACGCGTCTGCTGTGTCACAAACCCTTGACGTTCGATATTTATGGCATCCATAACGCGAGTATACATTTGAGGTGATAACGTTGGATTTTGCTCAACAACCAATTTCATCAAACTACCATCACCTTTAGCATATCGGCCTTCCATAATACCTTTAACGGTTTCTTTAAAATCAGATGAATAACTGTTTTTAACCTCATTCGTCTGGTGAATAACTTTCCACATATTATCATAAACAATTTCCACTTTTCCACGTTGTGCTTCAGCTTCTTTTCGAATTGATACATCCTGGTTGTTATAATTAAAATACATTGCGGTATAAATAACACCACCAAAAATCAAAATACCCAATACAATAGCTGCAATAATTTTTCCCATTCTTTTTCTTTTTTTAATTTATAGTTTATATTAATTTTATTTAATTCTGGTACAAAAGTAATGTAATTTACTTATTAATGGAAATCACTTAACAATTTTTTCGATATCTTCTTTATTAAATACGATATTCCCTTTATATTCTGAACATGCCCAATATATTTTAGTATAGTCCATTAAACCTTCGTAATGGCAATCATTACAACGAGGATATCCTTGATTTCTATGTATATAATCAGTTATTTTTACAATTACAATACTCGTTTTATCACTTCCGCATTTTGGACATGCGGGGTGGTTTTCTATTGTTAAAGAGGTGAAATCTTTTCTACTCATTGTTTAATTTCTTCATTTAATATTTCATCAATTATTTTATTAGAATCAAATGGAAGGCTTTTGGTTGATATTATATTAATATCATCAATTGGCATTTTCCTAATCTTAAGTAATAATTCTTTTACAAATAGTGGATCAACTTTTTCTGGTAAATTTGATTTATCATACAATTCCTGTAAACCAGCGATATCGCGTTCTGCATCTTCAATTATTTTATCTAAAGGAACTTCACCACGTTTGATTGAAAGTAAATAGTCGGCATTTGGGCGTTTAACGGTAAAAGTGCCTGTAGTGGCAATCGAAACCCCCACATCGATGAGCCTCCGACAATGCAATAGGTTCTTACCATCTATAAATGAACCACTTAGAGTTTGTCCGTGCTTTTTAACATCAACATATCTTTGGGTGTTCCTATTTTTTAACCATTCATTATACTCCTTCCACTCCTTCATGAACTTTGAATATGCTTCAACATTATAATATATCATCACAAATGGCGTTTCTCCTTTTTTAATAGATGACAATCTAACCTCATTACTATTTTCACCAATTATTCCTCTATAACCATCATTATTGTAATCATAATAAACGGCATAACAATCTTTCATATGATCCAATCGAACTAAGCCACATTTTTCTTGTAATAGCCCATTGTCGTTCAAATATTCTTTAAAAGAATATGTTTTACCATTATTATAAAAATATATAAAATCTAAAGGTGTCTTTAATTTATAATCATTTTCATTGTAATTTAATTTTTTACCCAACGAATTTGCCTTTGAAATCTGACTGTAACCATATGAAGTAAAGGCATTTGCGCATTTTTTTGTTACAAACACATCCCTATTTTCACGTATTAGTTCAAATTGAGGTGATGTATGTAAAATATATTCATCATCAGAAAATAGCAATTCTAAACAGGTCGGATTTCCGACAGAACATAATTCTAAAAATCGACGAACCTCATAGTACGTTTCATCTTTAGTTACATTAATTTGCTCGGTATAGCCAAATGATAATAAATTATCAATAGGGCATAAAAAAATACCCTTTTTATCTAAATCACTGGTTTCAATATTTGTACCATAAGCAACGCTACCAACAATAGCTTCAAAAATTAAATTTTCAATCATAAATTTCTTTATTTAATATTTCTTCTATATTATTAAATTCCGTATAAGGAATTCTAATTAACTTAATATTATTATCAAGGCAATATTGGGTTTTTATTTTATCATTTCTTTGAATTGATTCAAAACCTTCTATTCCACCAAATCTATCTACTTGTTTATAATGTTGTTCCCCATCGTATTCAATACAAGTATTATATTTAGGAATATAAAAATCAAATGGGAGAGAATATTTATATCTACAATCATCAAATTTATGTTCCCGAATAAATTTAAGTTTAAAATTTGTTAATGTTTGATTTACAATTTTTTCACCTTTACTTTCATTACATTTAGGACATCCCTGACCTTTTAAATGATTATGAGGTGTTTGCCAAAATTCTCCGTGAATAGGGCATATTATTTTAACCTTTATATTGGTTCCTTTATATTCTACCTTTGAATAATCATATTTATCTCTATGAATTAGTTTTGTTTTTTCAATAAAATAATTATAATCCATATAACTACCTGAACACTTAGGGCATCCTTTACCATCTAAATGACTATTTGGTGTTTGCCAAAATTCGCCATGAATCGGGCATGTTATATCTACTTTAATTATTGAATTTATGTAATCAACATTTTCATATGTGAATTTATTATTATGTTTTTCTTTAGATTTTTCAATGAATGTATCTAAATCCATAAAGTTTCCGCCACATTTAGAACATCCATAACCAATCATGTGTGAATTAGCTTTTTGATAAAACTCCCCATGTTCTGGGCAAACTATACATACGTCACTCTCACTATTTACATAATTAGTCTTGGAATAATCATATTTAAAATTATGTTTTTTATTAGATTTTTTAATAAAGTATTCAGTATTATTAGTTTTGCTTAAAGATCTATTAACATTTCCACACATAGAACATCCCCTACCTTGTAAATGATCACTTGGTGTTTGCCAAAATTCACCATGTATAGGACAAATGATACATACTTTAGTTTGAGCATTTTTATAATCTATCTTAGTATAATTATATTTATCTCCATGTATCACAATTGCTTTAGAGATAAAAATATCATTGTTGTGCCTAAGTTTATCACTTTTTAATTTTATTCCACATTTGTTACACCCATTACCCACCAAATGGGAATTTGGTAATTGTAAAAATTCGCCATGTTCTGGACAAATTATGATTACTTTGATATTTGATTTTACATATTCAACCAGTGAATAATCATATTTGTCACCATGTTTTGCTTTTGCTTTTTTAATAAATTCATCTTTCGTCATTCTTTAAATTGTTAATACTCTTATTTTCTTCACACCATTTTCTAATAAAATTAGAAATCATTTTAGATCTATTAAAACCAAATTCATCACTAATTTTAATAAAATCATATTTTAGATCTGGATCAATCGTAAAATTAATTGTTGTTTTTTTATTTTTCATATTCATTTCTATTTATAAATATACGGGAATGGAATTTATTCACGTTTTTATTTAAATTAATTTCCAAAAACTTGTTATTTATAAATTATTCTAAATAGCCTTAATTAATAGTGGGGTTACTCCTCCTTGAAAACAGCCACATATGGGCAGTAATCCGTCACCCCTGGCATCACAATTAGGTAATTTAGTTATACCATTATAATAAGTCTTTTTATATTTATCTTCAATCTTTGATACTTCAATAAGAACGTGAAATCCCCCGTGAGTTTGCACAAAAGTTATTGCACTCTCGTTAATTACTTCAACAATACTTGACTTCATTTCTTCAATAGTTGTATTATCAAAGTCAAAATCCATAAAAACAGTTCTACTACAAGCTTTTTGGATAGCTGTTAATGCTTCAGCTTGTGGGTTATATCCGCTATATTTATCAAAACATAAATCTATTAACTTTTTAGCTAAATTCTTACCAGCTTTCTCGTAACTTCTTGGGTTTGGTGTGATATATAAACACATTGATTCAACAGGAATTGGTTCACCTTTGTATTTATATGTGCCAAGTTCACATTCCATTTGTTTAATTTTATCAAATAAAAATTCTTTATTTGATGTTATTCTCTTCAATTGAACCTTATCTTTTAATAATTTATCGGTATATTTATTACGACATAATAATGTAACATAGTATCCCTCCCCATCTTCTAACTCTGGCAACCAATCTATAAAATTACACAAAGCAACTTCGTCAGTGATTATCTTATAATTTTCCATATATTATTTGTATTTTCTAATTAGTTTAAATATTTCATTCAAATCACTAAATTTAAAATCCCCATCACGTTTTATTGGATAATAACCAAGTGTAAAACCATGATTTGCTTGGAATTTTTCAACAACTTTTTTATTATTAATTTTATCAATATAAATCCACGGAAAATTAGCACATAAATTAAGATTAATACCAATCTTTTTTAAACGATCAACGAATTTAGTTAATTCAATGAAGTTTTCCATAGATTATTTTTGAAGTGAATATAATTTAATTTCATTTAAACAGTTAGGACATTGCACAATACGATAATTAACATCTTCTTTTGTTTCAATTTGTACACCTGTTTCATCAAAACCAATTGTTTTAACCGAGCATTTATATGTATCTAAATGTTCACCATTTAATGGTATAATAGTTTTACAAATTTTACATTTTTTTTGAGCTGGAACATCCAATCCCATAAGAGATCGTAATAAATAAGATAGTGAATTCATAATTTTATTTTAGATTTTTAATTTTAAGTTTTTTATTTATTTCAACTAATCTACTATAATTATCTATAGTAGCTGAATAATATGTGGTATCAATTTTAATAATAACTATATAATCGAGTATAGTTCCATAACCATTTTTTGCGACATAAGTTGTATCAATAACCTCATAGTCATAAACTTTTGATAAATCCTTTGTACACGAGGAAAATAGTAAAATAGCAAAAATAAGTGGTATTAATTTTTTCATGACATTAATAGTTTTAAAATTGAATCTTCATCTATAACACGTTCGATATGATAACCACCAGCCCTAACACCATCGTATTCTATTTTTTTATCTATTAATTTAGCATTATTTATCGCGTCGGATACGCCCTGATTATAAACGTCTTTCATAACATCAATTACCATTTCGGCATATTTTGAATCTACAGGTGCTAAACTCCAATACGACTTTGTATCGCGATATCTATTTTGGAGCATTTCTTTAAGTTTTTCTTCTGTCATATTATATTATATAATCTATTATTTTATTATTAATAAGTTATTTTTATTTTCAGTACTCAAATGAGTATCTACTTTGGGTTTAAATGTAAAAAATATTAATTCATTTAATTCATATACTGGTCCAGCAACTGATTTTATTTTAATAACTGGTTTAAACATTTCCCATTTGGAACCTCTACATTCTTGGATTATTATACAATTTTCAACAGTTCCAATCCAGTCACATTCCTTCTTATCACCATATTTGGAGATATATTTGAAGTTTTTACCTATTAAATCGTTCAGCTCCATATATTATTATTTTGGTTTACAATTAATAAATTCTTTAGTATACACTACTTTATCGAATGAATATTCAGTAATAAATTTACCGTAATTTCTTCGGTTATACCGTCTCCAACATATGGTATTTTTCGCTTTGAAATGTCACATATTAAACAAATATCAGTAAGTTCATCAAATTTATGATAGTATTTCTCCTGACCCACTATTCTTCAATTTTTAAAGCATAAACAGACGCATATTCATATAAGAATTTTGTTTTAACCATATCTGGATGCATTTCAGGAAATTTTTCTTCCAAAGTGTTAATACATGAATGAAACCAGTTTTTATATTCATTTTCTGTTAATGTATAATTCTCTTGCCAATGAACACCGTTGACGGATGCATTTTTAAACTTTTTAATGTCCTTAACGGTAATACTGTATTTTTCTAATGACTTGTTAATAATCAAATTCCTGATTTCTTCACATACAAACTCCATAATGTTTTAATTTTTTAAATTGTTTTTATCTGTTTAATAATTTTATAATACAAAGATAAGTAAATTAATTGATTTAAGCAAAACAATTAACCCTAAAATTGTTCTAATAATGAAATTATTTTTTTAGGTAGTTTCATATCTTGCATATCTTGTTTTATTATGATATTATCATCTTTTCGAACAATCATATATTCTAAACCAGCAGTTGGTAAAACTCTATATGTAACAATATAAAATTCATCCGTTTCATAGTAATGCTCATATAAATATATTTTGGTTAACTTTATCCACTTACCAATAATTGAGTCAGTTATAACCCTATCAGATTTTATTTTCTTCTTTATTAATTTCATTAAAATTATTTATTTTTCAAATATTACAATCATTTCATATGCATTACTTGTTACATTTTTAAAAGGCTTCAATTGACTTGAAATAACCTTATAACCCATATTTCCCATTTCATTTAATTTATCCTCTAATATTTGATTATAACGGGTTGTACCGTAAGGATATTCGAATATATGATATTTAAAATTACTTTCCATATTTTAGTTTTCTAATTTTTTAAAATCTGTTTCTTTGATCATTTTACTGATTTTATTAGTATATTGTGGATCACTACCATAAACACCTGTTGATAAAAATCTTAGATATTCAGCCTGTGAAAGTGTATTTAAATTATTTTCAAACCCATATATAATATAGTCCGTTACCGATTCTTTCCAATTACTATATTTCTGAAATTCACCGCTTTCTGCACCACCAACACAAACTCTTGAATTCGATATTTTCATACCAAACAAGTTATTTGCTCTTAAATATAAAGGTGAACTGTAAGAAGATGATTCATGTTTAGCTTGACAAAATATAATTTCAGGGTTTCCAACCCTTGTTTTAAGAAGATACTGGTATAGTTTAGCATCCGAAATAGTCGAATCTTTTTTTATTGTTGTTAAAAATTCTTTAGGTGCCTTTATGACTAAATTTAATTTTTCATTCACCTCACTCGCTTTACCTATTAATAAGATAAAATTTGAAAGTAATAATACACCAAGACCAATAAATAACCAATTAGTCAAGGAAATTTTTTTAACTAAAAAAGTAAAATACCCAAGTATGTATAATACCGAAACTGTTAGTACGCATAGTACCGTGAAAACTATAAATAAATTATTCATTCTATATTTTTTATTTTTTAAATTAATACTATATCAATATATTTATATTGACTTTTTGATTTCTCTGATTTGTTTTTCTAATTCTATGATTTGTTTTTCTTTCTCTTTTTCTGATTTTTCATATTTAATATGCATATCTATCTCATCAGGAGTTGATCGTCTAATTTCTAATCCAATAAGCTCACAACACAAATGATCAGAATGATATACTATTTGGGCGAAATTACAACCATCTTCTTTAATAGTGGTAAGTATTTTAATCATTTCATCGATATAAACAGGGCAAATATGTTTATATAACCCACCGTTAATATCAATTTCAAAAAATGTGGAATCTTCATTCCTAGTATCTAAAGCATTCTCGACAGCTTCAAAATATTCGGTAGTTGCAATCACATCCGTCAAAGATGTTCTTGTTACAAAATAATCTGTTTTATCTTCATCTATTTTTTCCATAATATAAATTATTTTTTTAATTCACTTTGATATGATTGAAGTAATTCATTCTCATATACTAATAGTTCTTTAGCATATTCTGATGCCATATTAGCTGAATGTTTTTGTGAAAGAGTAGGTTTATTTGGCTTAACAGGATATTCACATATTGATCGTTCTACATAAGTTAGTAAACCACTAAAACTATAATGAGAACCTTCGTTCGTGTACCACCAATTCTTTATTTCTTCAACCGTTTTAAATACTTTTTGTTCCATAACATTTTTACTTTTTATTTGTTTAATTGATATAAATTTTCTAAAGCATCGAAAAATTTACCTTCATCAACTGTAGCTATATTATTATATGTGTTAACATAGCTAATAAGTCCACCACCAAAATCTCTTCGTTCATATCTCATATGAACCATTTCACCAACCAATACATTATGAGGTTCATACCATTCAATATATGTTCTTGGTCTATTTTCAATAACTATTTTAGCCTCTTCAAATACCCATTTAATTTCTTCTTTTTCCATAATAAGTTATTATTTAATTTTATAATGCAAAGATAATTTAAATAATCGATTTAAGCAATTATTTTAACATTATTTAGAATATCAATTACCTTTTGTGTACATATATCTGTTAAACCGTAACCGTAATCTATTTTATCTATGTGATCATGGTTTTCGCTACATTGAACATAGTTATCTTTTTGGTTAAATAAAAAATCTGTGTCGTCGTCAACACAAGCCCACGATTCAATTTCTCCAAATTTTTCACTTTCGTGATTGAGCCAATATTCTATTTCACACCCTCTTGGTATTGAATATCCACCAATTGATTCTGTTGGGTGCCTTGATAATTTATCATTCCAAAATTGAATAGAACCACCTTTTTGTAACCGTAGTGTAGGTGTCACATCAAGTATTTCCCCTGGATAATTTCTAAATCCCCACATATCTTGAATAAATTTTAAACCACTTTGTCTCCAAGAAGATGTAATTATGATCTTACAATCAGTCTCATCAATTATTCGTTTAAGATTTGACACAAAATGTTTATGAAATATCGAACCAAAATCATCAAATCCTTCGGGTATAACGTTTAAAACACCATCAAAATCAAGAAATAGGTACTTCATAAATTTTACATATTTAAATTATATTACAAATGTACTTTAATTTATTGGTTAAAACAAGTCAATTAACTTTATTTAAATAATATGCTCTTTTCTATTTCCTTTAGCATCAAAAATAAGAAATTCATGCGGAAAGCCACCTCTGATAACGGCATCTTCTTTCATTTTAATTAAATCAACGTTTAATTTTATTGTGTAAGTTGATTTTACTTCGTATATTTTATTCTCACTTTTAATATAAATGTCTGGAAAGTATCTTCTATTCTTATTTACTTTTAAATCGTAAAACATAATTTTTCCTATTATATTTTCGATTTCTTTATTACCTATCACAATATCATCTTCTACATATCCATTGGCTAACAAATATTGTAACCCATAATGTTCATAACCTTGATAACTTACTATTCTTCCAGATGGAAGAGTATATTTTTTTGCACATATTCCAGTTAAAAATTTTTTATCCATAATTTCCGCAACTTGACTAATATTAGTAATATTGTCTCCATATTTTAATTGTAATTTCTTAATTATTTTATTCTTAATCTTAGTAGACTGGAGCGCATATTCGACACCGTAGTGTAATTTACAAGTAGTGATTTTCTGTTTTTTAATAATCTCAGATTGTGATATATTATCAACACCATAAACCCTAAGTGAAGATTGTTTTTTCTGTTCTTTAATTTCTTTAGATTGCGAAATATTATCAACACCATATTTTTTTATTGCTGATTGTTTCTTTTTTTCTTTAATTTCTTTTAATTGAGAGAAATTAGTAACCCCAAATTCATCTTTTAAATTTCTATTTGTTTTTCTCATTTTACATTTACTAGAACATACAAATCCCTTTTTACAGTTCATATATTGTTTAAAAGGTACATCCACAATTTTTCCACATTCAGAGCAAACACACTTAACTCTTTCAGATGTTGAAGGGTTTAGATTACTTGAGGTTACAGTTATAATTTCGCCATAAACACAATTATACCCAATTTTTTTATAATAGCTAATATTTCTTCCATATATTTTTATTTGATGCGTTTGTTCTATTAGATTATCCATAATTTTCTTTTACTATAAATAGTAAGAAAATTATTTTTCTTCTAAATCATCATCAATTATTATATACTATTTTTACACATAAAAAAGACTCACAAAAGCAAGTCTATTAAGTAATTTTAATATTTTATTTTAATAATGATGATATTATAGCGGTGTGTTGTCTGTTCCAGAATAAAGAACTATTTTATCAATAACAGCTTGGGTTATTTCATCAATGGTTTTCATTGGTTTATTTTTTCCTTTGATTTTAATATAGTTTGTTTTATTTACATATCTTCCGCCCATTGGTGAAAAAGACATTTCAGTATCGACATTCTTTTGGTTAAAAACAATATAAAAATCACCGCTCATATAATCTAAGATTGGAAATCTACCTGTAAGTATATTTTTTAAACTAAGAAATACTTGATCGTGAATTTGTGTAAACATAGCTTCCGATACAACCCTTGGTCTATTTTTATTCTGAGCTCTTGCAACCTCAATATCATTAATTATCCATACAATATGAATATTTTCCATTGAATAACCATATTCAACAACTTGATTTGAAACATATTCTAATTTTGCTAAATTTGCGAGGGTAACATCAAAAATCAAATTAGGTTTATTTTCTCTTCCAACCATTGCATTTAATAAATTTTCAACTTGCTTATCGGCAATTTGTAGTTCTTTGAATACATCGTGTAGAAATGAAACGTCATAAGGATTACGTAAATCAAGTTCAGTAATATCTCTACCTGTTAAACTTAAAACCTTGTCTTTAATCAACTTACTTCTTATACCAAGAGATTTTAGTTGGTCTACATCAAAAACTTTCCCCTGTATACCAACAAGATTATTTAATACAAATCCTTTACCAACCCCCGTACCACCAGCTAAGATAACAACCTGATCGTAATTAGGTCTTCCACTACCGAATGTGATAAGGTCTTCAGTTATGAATTGTTTTTCTTTTATTTCCTGAATTCCGCTTCTAACAAGTTTTGCTATGTTTTCTCTTAAGGTTTCTTTTTTCATGGTTTGTTTTATTTGTTATTATTTTTAATGTTACAAATTTATTAATAAATACTCAATAAACCAAATAAATAAACACATTTTAAAATAATGCTAAAATTTCAATATCCAATGCGATATTAATAGCCTGTTCCATTCCTTTATATCTATCTTCATCGGGATAAGTTTCGTTAATTTCAACAACATCTTCCAATGCCATTGTTGAAACACATACGAATCCTTTCCATTCATTTAATGAAACAGTTTCAACACCAACAATTAACTTATACTCATTGTATAACCAATTAATCACTTGTTGATGTAATGGAGCTGAACACATTAAAGTTTCAGTTCTATTATAGTTTTTAGAGTTAAAAATATCTGAATACGTTGATAGCATACCGCAGTTATCGTAACAAGCAAAACAAGGTTCAGTAAAACCAAGCCTTTTTAGTTTCTTTGCAATTTCAAGTGAGACAAATTCTTTATTCATATATTTATTTTATTATTTTTTCATTCTTTTTGAATTATCAAATAGTCTAAAGTATTTCATACCATCAACCCCTGGGTTACAAAATATCATTGTAAAATCATCACCAACATAAACCCATTGGTTGTAAAATCTTTGCTTGTAAATTTCATCAACATAGTAGCCACCATCTTCAGAGTCAAACTCCTCATATGTGTCAGCATAATATACACTATCACCATCCTCATCCCAATACCTATTTAATTGATCATCTAAAGGATAAATCACCCAATCTTCTACAAACCCAACATGATCGTATATTTTCTGTAATGATTCTAAATAATTTTTAATTAATTCCATGATTTATTTTATTATTTTTATAATATTTTGTTATTTGTTTAAAACGCTCTGGCCAACGATCAATTAGATGTATGTTATCAAAATCAATTTTTATTTTTATTGCTGGATGGTTAACGTATTTGGTGATGAACCTTTTTCTTCTATCAATTGAGTTTACTGTATTTGTAAAATTACAATTTATATCACAACTATAAATAAATACAAATTCACTATACCTTGAAATGCCAGTTTTTAAATCATGTAAATTAACGAATCCCAAATCATGTTTACCTAATTTTATCATTCCCAGGTAATTAGATTCAAATATTTTACGATATTCAAGGTATTTTTCCTTTTTCATTATTATTATTATAGTTCTAATATTAGACAGTTTTCTTTATAGCCTAAGCAATCAATAAAATATATTTCACCATAATTTTTATTTATATAATATGAAATATCTTTAACTCTATTATGCCCAACAACCTGAATAACTCCTTTTAATGATTTATTAAGTTCACTTTTATCAGCCCAAAATATACCACCAACATCTTTCCACCCACCCCTAATTTTACCAACTTGATATAATGCATTTAACTGATTTTCATCTTTCGGATTATTTAGTTGATCAGCTACGTTTAGTGTGATATCACCTTTAAACTCGTTTATAAACCAATTATGTTGTATTCCAGCGTGAGTCGCAACCACATTTTTATATTGCCAAGCGTTTTGGAATAAATCTTTATTGAAAGAATATAGGTCGTTTAGTTCCATCGCAATACTTTCCCTAAAACGAGAACATTTAAATATTGGATAGTTTAAATACCAGTAACTTAAATCGTGGTTCCCTTTTAGGACAATAACACTATTCATATTTTTACGTTTGAAATCAATAATGTCTTGAAAATTTTCAATCATTTCTTCATCAGAAATAACCATACCCATATCATTATCAACATAGTCACCAGAGAACACGAAAAAGTTAATGGTTGGATCTTTTATGAATTTTTTCCAAACAGATTTTCCGTGGATGTCCCCTATGAAACATATTTTAATAGTGTCGTTATTCATTACAGATAGTTATAATTGGGTCTGTATTAGTTTCAATAACGCCAATACCAGCTTCCTTCATTAATCTTTTAGCTCTTTCCATATATACTGACATATGTTTCATACCAACTGTTGGTGGGCCAATAATTAATTCTAATTCAGTTGGATTAATCCCATTTGATAATATATTATCAATATCGATTATTCCAGTTTTAATATTATTATTATTTTTCATTATTATAATTTTCTTAATTCATTTAATTGGTTCATAGCATCCATAATTTTTTTATTAAATTCTACGGAATAGCAATCAGAACCCCAAGTATCTGGATTAATAACCACCAATAATGACTTATAGGCATCTAATATGTGTTCTCTTGCATTTTCCAATGCATCATCTGCTGTCGTCCTTACGCTCATAATATTTATTTTTTTATAATTTATTTTATGTGACAAAAGTAAATAATTTAATTGATATATCAAAATATTTTAACAAATATCATATAATTTAATCAGTCCACATTTGGTCACAGGATTTACATTTCGTGTGTTTTAATACAAATGAGTGAAGGTGTTTTGAATTACAAAATGGGCAAGTATCATTATAGTTTAATACTTCTTTTTTATATATTTCGATTAAATCTGATATTTCTAATTTTTTCGGTGGTGTGATTGTTGTGTTATAAATATTAAATTCTCCAACATAATTTTTTTCAAGCCATCTACCGAAATCACCCATTTGTACATCGCTAATAGCTTGTTTGTTTACTTTTTTTTGTATTTTAATCACATTTAATTTAGTAAAAAATCGTTTAATTGGAAATATTTCAAAACTTGCACCACCTATTGATACTTTAACACCATACCAAGAGATCACCAAGATAAGTCCTATAAATATTATTAGTTCTATCATTTTTCTAATGTATAATAAAATGGATGATAGATTGGTTGGTAATCTTCATCTTTGATCGAAACGTTTACACATTTTCCACCATTAAATTCATATGGTATATGGCTACCACTATGTATATGACCACAGCATAGAAATTTATATTTGATTTGTTGCAATCTTTTTGCTAAAGGTTTATTTCCAATATGCGTGATTGGTTCATTTAAATTATATTGTTCCAAAATAACATCAACTTCACCAACACCATAAGGCGGGTCATGAGAAATAATTATATCAACTTCATCTGGAATTTTCAGAAATTTGAAATACATATTATCATCTGGTATCATAAATACCCAACCAGAACTAAATATGTGACAATAAGGCGTTCCAAAAATCACCCAAGAACAACCGTTATCATCAACGTGGTTAAATGTTTCGTTTTCTAAATATTTAAGTTTTCCGCCAAATAATTTTTCAAAAAAATATTTTTCAGTATCAGATAAACCCTCTAACGCAAAATCATGATTACCAGCCACAAGGAATACTTTCTTAACTGGTAAATTATTGACCCATTCGAGAAACGTTGTTTCAAGCCAAATTTTCGTTTTAGGTTTATTACGTTGAATATTTAAAGGAGAAATATCCCCACCGATGATCATTATATCAGCTTCTTCGGTTATTTCAGGTAGATACCCGTGAAGGTCGGAAATTGCAACAATTGAAAGTTTATTTTTCATTAATATTTTAACAATTTATGATATAATTCGTTTATTGTATTTTTTAATTTCGAAAACTTAATCTCATTACCCAAATAAATATTTTTATTTACTTCAATCATAATAGATTTTAAGTTTTTATTTAAATATTTTGATGGATATATTGATCCTGAAAACGGATAATTTATCTTAAATTTATACCCATTATCAATAAAATGATTTATAATAGACCATAATGTTTCAGGACCTGGGTCATTTTTATCATAATTAACCCCAATACATATATCTGGCTCATTTTCATTCGTTGGTGTAAAAGAATGACAATCAATGATTAAACAAGAACCATTTTCCGCAATAAGTTTTTGGGAAATATAGTTTAATTTTGAGTGATGCTCATTGTAAACTAATTTAATATCATCCTTTGAGTCGGTTCTATTAATTAATGAACCATCAGAATATTGTTTATAATATACACCCTGTCCAATTAGTGACATTGGTTCTTTTTTGTCATCCCAATATCTTTCCACATCACAATAAAACCGACTATAAATAAATTTTAATGTTTTAACATTTGTAGTTACTGGGTGGTAAAATAAGTCATCAACTAATAAATCTGTTTGAATAACAACATTTCCCATTAATGTGTAGTCATTAATATTTCCAAAAGAATCTGGAATGTAAGTACTTGAATGGGGGATGTGTAATAATAGGCTTTGAAACATTATAAATTTAAATTTTTATATTATAGTGAGCGATACACAACATCTGGCATTCCAGAACCATATAAGTTAATTTCCTGTTTTAATTCTGGAGTAATTTCATTTTCACTTGGGAATTTCTTCAATGTATTTGCGTAAATCGAGCTATCAGGGTTAAATATGTCTACAGGTACGTATTTCCAATCAGATGGGGAATAATCATCGTTCCATTGATCTGAATTAACAACATTAAACCCATTTTTTGAATATAATCCTGTTAAAAATCCATCAAAATGATCCATTTTAGTGCCACCTAATGATACAGCTGATTTAACTAAAGCTCCACCTAACCCACCAATACCACTATTATTATGAAGTGAAACTATGTCACCATCCAACTTAATAGCAAACCCAATATTATAACCTTTCAGTTTATATGTTTTCATTTGTCCATATTCATCTTCGGTGTAATCACTTAAAAATTCACCACGATTACCATATTTTAATGAATTCTTAAATTCAATATTATTATTAACATCATATTGGTTACTACCGATTAAATCCAAGACATTTTGTTGATCACCAGATTCGGTTAAATTTGTAGCATCCAACTCCATAGACAACGATTCAGATAATCTATGTGAATATCGATTTATTTCCGATATGGTTACAAATGATTCAAATAACCTTTTTTGTGTGTTTTTTAGATTATAATCGTACTCGCTTAATATTTTAAATTGCTTTAATTCTTTTTTCATTATATATTTTGTTTTTTTAATAATTAGCCACAAAGGTAATATTTAAACCGCAATAACCCAAATTAATTAACTTCTATTCGAAATTATTTATTTTAGCCAACAACCAATCTCTACCTTTTTTTGATATACCACCTGTAACGGCTTTTGGTTCCAAATTATTCCCAATCAAAACATCTGTTTCTTCTTTAATAATATCATTAGCTAACCATCTCAAGAAATCACCCATCTTCTCAATAAACAAAACTCCGTTACCGTATATTTTTTCAAGCCCTTGGTTTAATCTATTTTCAGTAACAGCATACTCAATAAATTCATTAATTGAATTCATTCTATCTATATCGATTGCAACCAATTCCTTCGTTTTTGAAATTTTACTTTTTTCGGCTTTTACTTTAAACCTAAGTTTTTCACCAGTTTCAGTAAAGAAAGTGTAAACTATGCCTTCTCCCCTACCTTCAACACCCATAGCGTCACCAAATGGGCATTTAATACCAACTTGGGTAGTTATTTCAGTTAGTTTATCTAAAGCTGCCTGAGGCTCGTTAAAATCAATTTCAACTTCAAACGTTGGGAAGTCATATATGTTATAAATATCATTTTCAGGTGAACGCAATAGTTTAATTTGATCTATTGGCGCATATTTATTATCACCTTTTGAATTATCTTCATATGATCGCTTAATGTCATATATAACAAATATTCTTGGAAGCTGACATACGGCCATTCCAGCCTGTATCCCTTTTCCTGCAAATTCACCAAAAATAGTTATGTAATCATATCCTTTGAAATCAATTTTATTTAGTAGATCTTTAAAAACATCTTTTTTTGATTCTAACGTGAAAGCAAAATTATAATTATCATTCTTTAAAGTCAATATATTGTCTTTTGATTGAGCCCAGATTTCACCATTTTTATTCATTGAAATCCCTCCGTTTGTTCCATCAATTTTTATTGTACCTGAAACTTTGATAATTGGAAGAGGAATTGTTGTATCATACATACAGTCCCCATTTTCATCCTTACCAATGTATTGCGTTCTATGTTTAATTGTTGAATAAATTTCCCTAAATTGACCTATGTCCGAGAATTTGCAAAGTTTTTTCATATTATCTATTTTGTGAGTGTATATGGTTAATTCTTAATTTTAAACTTGTGTTTTCATACGTAAGTATTTGATTTCTCTCTTTTAATTTGTTATTTTTGTTTTCCAAACCTTTAATATGATTATTTTTTCGAACATCATCTTCAATTTTAGAGTGTTTTTCTTCTAATTTATTTAAATCGTGTTTTAATTCCAGTATATAGGCATTGGCTTTTCCTAGTTCAATTCTCAATTCTTTAATAATAACATAATCTGGAACTTTTAATAAATCTGGATAATTTTCAGCATCTTTCATAAATATGCAAGCTAATTAATTAAATTATACATAAATTATATTTTCATTTTCATAATTATTCATATCACTGACCGTTCCTTCTAAAAAGAAATCACGTTCAATTCTGCAAGTATGATATTTTTCCCACTCTATTGGTAACATCAATTTCTGACATTTTGATAATGCTTCTAAGGATTGTAGTAATTCGTATTTTGAATCAACCCCAGTCGATAATCCTAAATGTTCGAGCGACTTAGGTTCAAATCCCAATTTTTTAACATCCAATTCTCTTTCGGAATACTCATCAAAGAAACAATTTGAAATCCAGCATTTTAATGGCCTATAACCTTTAACCCAAGAACGATAACTAACATCACTCTCTTTTTCAACCGAAAATTCATACCAATCAAAAATTATCTTCTCTTCAACATTTTCATCAATATCAAGTCGTATATCATCAAAATTAAAATAATAATCACCAATCATTATAATATCCCCAATTTCTTTACCAACCCAATAACCATCTTGAATGTTAAATTCGTGTTTTTCACAAAAAAGTTGAAGATATTTATTAACAATTTTCTCGTAAGATTCTTTTAATTTTTTCATTTATTTAATTTTTATTGGTTTAATTATTATATTATCAATACTATCAATGGTATAACAATTAGGGCAATAATGCTTTCCTTCATCTTCTATCCAACCACTTTCAGATGCATCATCCCAGGCCGTCGATTCGTCATTCCAACACGAATAATCTGAATCTTGTCCACTAAACTTTTTACAATTATCACACTGTACTGTAAACATTTTAACTTCTATTATCATAAACTATCAATTTTAAATTTTATTGGGTCTTTTCTATATTCTCTAAGTGATTTTGATAGTAATTTTAAATATCCTTCTGGATCTCCACCAATATATCCATCACAAATACCTATTCCCATTATATGGATTATAAATGAGTCATCCGTCATTTCTTCACTTATTTTCATATCATAGTAATATGAACCATTCACCATTGAGTAGTAATCACAATCAGGCTCAAAATTTACATTATATCTTTTTAGTATTCGTTTATGTTTATTAATAAATATTGCTGTTTTCATATATATATATATATTATTTTTGAATTTACTATTTAAAATTATCTTGTTTCGTAGTATCGTACATATCCGCAATGTGGACAACTAATAGTACCATCGGCATCATCATAAGAATAATGTCCACATCTACTACAAGTAGGTCTTAACCATCTTTCACAAATATATATCAGTAACCTTATTTTACGGGTTAAACGTTTTATTTTTCGCATTATTGAATACATAAAATAATTATTCTCATTGATTTTTTGCTTCATTAAACCATTTATTTATTTTTTGTTTATATTTTTCCACCCTAATATTATAATCTTCCAGCATCTGATTTTCAGGATTAAATCTTATAGTGTTTGTTTCAAATCTATTAAAACTATTATCTAAATCCTTACATATAAAACTTAAATTTTTAAACATAGAATCTTCTTCAAATTCAAACATATATGGCCTTTTCATAGATTGAACCTTCATGATAAATTCTTTTTTAGTTTTTACCATACGTTATTTTTGATTGTTAATTAAACGTTCTAATATATTTGTGATAAAATAGTCAATGCTTTCTAAATCAAATAAACGAATATCAGTATCACACTTTTCACCATCTTTAAAATGGTTTGATATAACCGAAATAGTACTTTCTTCACAAATTAATTTTGTTATGAAAAAACCATAGTCCAAGGTTGTCTCAATACAAAGTTTTTCGTTAATATCAATATCCACAATACCATCTTTATTTAAAGAAAGTAAACGACCCATATTCTCTTTTATAATTTGGGTTTTTAAAGCCGTAATCCGTTTATCCATTTTACATATTTTTTTATTTCAAAACAAATGTACAAAAAAAATCCCTAAAAAACAAGTTTCTTAGGGTATTTTAACATTAAATGTTTTATTTCAGATTACCTTTTTAATATATTCCATCAATAAATAATTTATATTTGACTCAATTAATTTTGATTCAAAATATGGTTCATTAGCTAACTTGTTACTCGACCTTTTTATACCAGAATAGTATTTATCAAAATCAGATTGCGCTTTCTGTTTCCAATCATCTGGCCGATTTATTATCGGTAAACTTTCTTTAGGTACATTATTTTTTTCGAGTTCTTTGGGGTCAAAATTTTTATATTTATCTCCGAATATATCAATAGTATCTTGTAAGTTATTTTTCTCAATCAACTTAATATATTTATCCAAATTACGATTTACTAAATCCCTATTAGACCTACCGTAAATACGTGTAAGCGACCTTCGCATATATTCAATATAATTAATAGCAGCCTGTGTTTTAGACTCACCAAAAGACTCTGTTATAATTTTTTTAACCAAATTAGTAAGTTGGCTCTCATTTAGACTTATTAATGTTTTATTTTCCATTAGCATTATAAATATTTTTAATATAAATAGTGTAGAAAAATAAAAAAGATTTAGTTTATTAATTTTTTATTTGACAATACCAAGGTTTCCCCAACGACTTTTTAATATTTTTGTTTTGCCATCTTTATCAACAAAAATAACCAATTCGGCTTTCATTGGTTTTCTAAGAGGTGATATACTTGGGTTATTATCAAAAGAGAAATGTTTTAAAGATAGCTCTTTAATAAGTGTTTTTCTATTTTCATAACGTAGATTATCCCTAAACAAAACGATTGTTATAACATCTTCAATCATCCCATTATCATATTTTGGTAAAAGATAAGATGATAATTTATCCACCGAAATAAGATCCTCTTTAATTAATTCTTCTGCTTTCATATTTGTTTTTTAAATAGCTAATTATTATATAATAGATTAAAAAAAGAATTACCGATTTTCACAAACTGGCAATTCTTATTGGTTGTGTAAAAAAAACAGTAAAAGTTGTGTAAAATATGATTTGAATTACAAACAATACAACCAATTTATTTTACAACTTATTTCACCCCGAATTTTTGTATTAAAAACATATCAGAAACAACTAAGATTAGTTTTTAAATTGTTAATTATTTTAGTTTAACTTTTCAGGGTAAAATAAGTATTTTTTCACTATTGAAGCATCGATTCAAGTTCTTCGATAGACTTCTCTCCAAGTTGAAGTTCTTTTTTAGCAGCTATAAGCTCGATAATTTTCTTATTGTTAAGCCTTTTGGCAGCTTCAGTTCTTGCAGTTTCTTCTTCCGTTTCAATAGTATCTAACACATCTGAAACGATTGATAATTTCAATTTTAAAAGCTCAACATTCTTACCTCTAACTCCAGTAGACCTTCTTGATACCTTACCAAGCTTTTCAACTTGATCAGTTAAACTCTCTTCCGCTAAAATAAGAGTTTCCTTATCTGTTCCAAACAACTGTTCTACCGACAAAGGGCCTTTAACAGTAACAATTCGTAATCCCAGCTTTGCAGCTTCTTTGTACATTTCCATAATAATTAATTGTTTTAATTTTGTTAGTTAATAATTTTTAAAATTTAATTTTGATAACTCTTTTAAATGAACCTTGTAGTCTAACTACTATCTCATCCCTTACAGTGGCATTAAATCCAAGACCTGATAGCTGTTTATCTGTTGGCTTAATCATATTAGTCGCACCAAGTACCTCCAATACTTTTCTATGTTCAGCCAATTCAGGTAATAGGTTTTCATTATGAAAACTTCTAATATCTGTTGGACATTTACAACCATCTAACATAAATAAATAGTGCTTATTACCAACATTATTATCACCCCAATGGTTAGGTGAAAGGCATACTAAGTTAACCTTATGAAAATTATTTGTTTCCAACCCATAAACTTCTTTTGATAAATTTGTACTTTCCTTTAAAGTCATATAAGCATCAGGATGTAATTCAAACATACCATTTTTAACTACAATATTACCGACCTCAGCTTTATTACCTGAATGATTCCTATCATATGTTAATGTTGTAATATCACCCTCAATTTCAATTTCAATATCAAATGGAACTCTTAATCCTCTTTGTGAGTAATTTTCAACCCAAATTTTTATATTTCCATTTTTTATTTTTGATTTATCTGTAAATATTATGTTTTCTACTCTTTTTTCTGGGGTTTGAGCACCGTCTACACCTTGAGCATCTAAATCTAGCATTCCAGAAGAGTTGTGTTTTTGTCTTACATTTGAATAATAAATATGGTTTCCATCAGTATCTTGTACGTGAAGATCGTAGTCATCAGTAGTTAGAGGGAATGCCAAACTTATTCTAACATCACCAATCACATTTCCACCACGTCCTTTAACAGCTTCTTTGATTTGAGATTTACCTGCTAAATTACCATTAAAAGTCCAAGAGTAGTTATTATTCCATTTAAAAATAGGCTTACTTTCAGACTTGTTTGAAGTGGTAAGTGAAACCAAATTACCCTCATGTTTACTTAACAAAAAGGCTTCCACAGAGGTACAATTAGGTAGAATATCAGACATAAACTTATCAATTGTAACTTCATCAATACCATCGAATTCACTCCTCTTGTGTCTTGTCGAAGTAGATTTTACATTATCGAATATTGAAACATTTTTAATAGATCCATCCCCCATATTAACGTGAAGTATTTCGGATGCCTTTATATCATCAATGGTAGCAAACCTTCTATCAAAAGATTCGACAAATCCATTTTCCTCTACAAATAATTTTGCCTCCTCAATTTGTTTCTTGGTAATAGGGGTAGTTGTTTTCATATAATTAATTGGATCAACACGTTTATTCCAAGATTTACAAGCTTCGTTAAGTTCCTTACCCTCAGACAATTCACTACAAAGTACACCAATCAGTTCGTTACGGAACTTAGCAAGCTGATTATTATATGAAGCCACCCAGCAATAATTATCTTTCTCTTTTTGAGATTTAGACTCATATTCTGTTTTAAACGTGATCATTTTTTCAACCTTAAATAAATGAGTTTTACCATCAAGTAGTGACTCCTGATTGATTAAATCTTTTACAAGTATCAATGTATCTAATGAAATTTCTTCCATCCCACGTTGAAAAACATTTTTTGAATCTCTATAATTACCAATTATACTTTCAACTGAAGAACCAGTTTGATCAACGAATTGTTTTGATATAGATAAATTGAAATGGTCGAAAGTTATTTCTTCATTTGGCTTTACAACACCGAACATTTCAGCCTCCTCTTTCGTATACCTTTTTGTATTTTTTTCAACACCTAATTTAAATGTAGCTTGTGTTTTAGTACAATTCTTTTCATAAGGTAATGAGTTTAATTCATTATATGTTTCAAAGAATACCTCAACTATTTTAGAATTTGCTATTAAATTATTTAATGTGTTTGCTGAATTTTTATACTCTTCAGGTGCATCAACACCCCAAATAGACATAATTTCATTATCATCACCAATAGCAACAATATTACCATACCTACGAACAAAATTTTTACAGAAATTACAGTTATGAACTGTTGAATTTGGATCTCGAAAAATAGGATTATCTTCTGGATTAAAAGCTTGAAGATATACATCCCAAACTTTTTGACCAGTAACTTCACTCCTAAAAAGTTTACCAGTAGCGCACATCTTATCAAATTGTGCTTGCATTAAATTAGTTAGTTCTTTCATTTTTTTTAATTTTTTGTTTTTTTTCTTTCCAACACTACTTTATTCGTAATTGGACTTGTTTAATTTTATTTATAACTGTTTTAAAATTCGATACAAATGTACGATTAATATATGTGATTAACAATTTCTTTAACATATATTAAATATTTAATATATGTTAGGCTCTTCATTTTCCAAGTAAAAATAAAAAGCAATAATTATACAAATTAACCACATAATATATTAGTATTTTTTAATATCCAAGCAAAACATACCCTTCCTTCAGCCTGTCGGCTTGGTGGTGGTTTAGTTCACATAGAACGTAATAATTGAGAAATACCATATAGTGAAATGTTTTTACAATCATCACATTCATCAGCACCACTATCTGATGGGTTTTTATAACCATAACGTAAAACAGTATATACTGAGTCACTTTTCAACATTTCAATTACATCATCAAAGTTAAAACCAGTATGGGTGTAAAATTCTTTATTTGTCATGATTAATCAATTTTTATTTTTAATTCCGAACCATCTATTTTTGAATATACTATTTTTGTTGGTTGTAATTCATATTTCAGGTCTTTAAACATTTCAATATATTTATCACCTTCACCTAATTTTAAATACGCCAGTGTTAAATGAGGATTAAATATTTTATATTCGTTTGTATTAGGTAATTTTGAAAGTTCCTTATTACATTTAGATAAATACTTTTCTTTATAAACTTCAAATTTTAGTACTTCGAATGTTTCATTTTTAAATAAAGAAACATTTTTAATTTCTACATCTTCAAAATCAAATTTACTCATAATATCTTTAACTTGTTGATCTTTAACTTCTTCGTGGAGACCATATAAAAGGGTAATATGTTCCGATTTTTCAAAACCATATGACTTTGTATCATCATTATATAAATCCTTCTCATCAATTTTAGATTGTAACTCTTTAAATTCTGGAAAGTAGACATACAACATCACACAACCAAAACCATTTACTTGTTTATTTTCTTTTAAGCCCATAAGACCCTTGATTTTACTACCAAACTCATTTAATTCCATATAAGTTTATTTTGTTATATATTTATCGTAAAATTTATTTTCATTTTCAATTTCATTTCGATATTTTTTATACACCGAAGACATACAGACACCAATAAATGCACCAGATGTTGGGTAGTTTTTCTCTTTTAAACTCTCTCTCCACAATGCAGATGCCAATACCATCATATGTCCATAGCCAATTGTTTCACCCAAAGCCTTAACAATTTCAATTTCGTTATTTTCTTTCATATTATTTTATTTTTTTAAGTTTCCAAAAACTACCATCTAAAAACAGTACCTTAGTAGTATAAGTGTTTATTATTTTTTCATTTTCACTTATAGGAACGTATAATGTAAATGTCTTATTAATAAACATTTTTATTGGTGATTCTAGTTTATCAACATAGTAATCGATTAATTCCTTTTCGCCATCTTTTTTTTCTATTTCAATAATCATATTAAATCCGACTATTTTTTGATCCGAGATATTAATATATTTAATTTTAAGTAGGTCATCTTTCACCCATATTTCATCAAATATTAGCGGAATTTTATGTTTAATAAAGTAGGTTTTTAGTTGATTGATTTTATTAATACCCAAATTAATAACTAAATGTGATATACCCAAAAACGTAACGAATATAATTGCGTAGAACTGCCAAGCCATATTTTATAGATTTATTTAGTTAATTTTTTATTTATATTATCAATTGATTCAGAAATATCGAAGAGTATGTTTAAAAACATTGCGATAATCGTTGCAACAAAAATTTCCGATTTTATATTAAGTACTTCACCAACACCAAAATGAACAATTAATAGACACACAATAAAAAAAATAAAATACGGTATAAAAGTGTTAGTGATAAATTTTTTCATTATATTGGTTTTTATTTAATGTGTTTAAGTAACTGGTTTAGATCTTGTTCAAAATTTTTAGCTACTTCCACAATTGCTTTTGTTAATCTATCTTTGGTTGTATCAACATCTTCTGGAAATGCATAGGTATTGTACTCTATGAAATTAGTTGTGTGATGCATATGTGATCTTAAAACAGTCAATTCACCTTTGGGTATTTTTCTAATTACAGTATCACCATCAACTGAACATCTGGTGAGTACATATATTAGCTTTTTTTCTGAAGCATCATATTCCACTATATCCGTTGTAAATCCAGCCTTATTTAAACTAATTGAGATTCTTAGTATTTTCATATTATTAATATTATGTTTTCAATTGTTTAAAATATTATTAAATTCGGATCATTAGCTTCATTTCCCCATTTGGTAATAACTTGAATTCCACCATTAACATATCGAAAAACAATCGGGTCTTTTGGCTCTATTTTAAAGATTTTAAAAAATCCTTTTCCTTGTTTTTCCAATCCATTCAAATTGAAATGTGACTTTGGTGCAGCTATAAATAAACCAGACTTTTCTACCCTAGCTATAATATCACAGTGAATAGTACTAAATTGAAACAATATTGATCTACCCAATAATTTAGAAACAATTATATCTGGACTATAACCATACATCCCAGAACCAGAACCAATTAAATCTTTATTATTAATATAAAACCCTTTAACATATATTAACTCTTTCTCCTCATCTGTTAAATAGGATATACATTCATTGTCTATACGAACCTTTATTTGTATTACATTAACAAAATAGTCGCTTGGGTTCAACTCTATTACTGTTTCAATTTCTTTCAAATTAACCTCAGGTATATCTTTAATATAATTAGCTACAGGTGCATAAATCAATTTGTATTTATCACAAATCCTATCAAATTCTGTTTCGGTTAAAAACTTTAATCCTGGGTACTCGGTTTTATAATGAGAAATAGTATTTGCTTGTTCGGTTGTTTTTACCAAACTATTTGTTTTATTCAAAACATCTTTAATCAATGGGTTACTTGTAAACCCAATTTTTAGAAGTCTATCAGCTTTGCTTTTAAGTTCTTGAGAAACATCATTCATTGAAATTAATAACATAGCCTGATTGAGTAAACGATCTTGGGCTGTATCAATTTCATTATGTATTTTTTCAACTTCAGTCATAATTTTCAATTGTTTTAAAATAATTAATTTGTGCTTCTAATTGGCTTAATTTAATATATTCAATTCCATACTCTTCGAAGTTACCATAGTAGTCAGGAAATTCATCTTTCTCTGTTGATATGATTAATTCTTCAATTTCTTTAAATTGTGAGAACGTTATATTTTGTTTCAGTTCTTTTAAAACCAAATTTAATACTTCAAATTGTGGTTTACCGTTGCCATCATATCGTCGTTGATAATCGTCTTCGTGATAGCCTCCACCGCCAATCCCACCAGTAACCCACCGAATATAAATTAATGGTTCATTTATTCCATCGCAACCGAATGGTTCAATAAAAATACCCTGATTTTCTGGGCATAATTTATTTATTTTATCAATTAATTGTTGTTCCATATAATTTAGTTTTAAGTTTGTTTTTAATTCGATACAAATGTACTAATAAAAATAGTAATAAACAAGTTGGTTAACAAATTTTAATAAAAAACCCACAAGTATTTAGCTTATGGGTTTTTTTATTAGTAATAATTGAAAAACTACATTAATCTAATTAATATATAATAAACTTCCTTAGTCGTTCACTTACTTTAATAAAATACTCATTCAATAAGTCTTCCTTTTCAGGGTTATTATAATATTCGGTTTCTTCTAAAGATACACCTAACGAAAATAACATTTTAATAATTACATCTTTCGTTTGGAGAGTTGCATTATTTAAAAATCTAATCCAAAATGGATGCTCTTGATTTATCTCTATAATATATAGTCCGTGTTCCTTAACCGATTTAAAGATTAACCCATTTTCACCAAGCTTAGTAAACCGATAATCAGCAAATTTATCTTCTCTTTTTCGAGGAGCAAGTTTGTTTTTTATCCTATCGTCAACTGGTTCCTTCTTTTCTTTTTCTGTTGTTGCTGGAATAATATCTTTATGTTGCTCATTTTTCCCACGTTCCTTTTTTATTCCAATAAATGGATTTTGGTTAATTGATTTGACTATTTCAGCCATTTCACTTTTAACATCATCGCTAATCTTTTCGTTGGTTGTTTTAGAATCTTCGTTGTTTTTTACTGTCTTAATATAACCACGAAGTTTACCTTTACATACATCTCTGAACCCTTGATCGATTTCATTTTTATCTTTTTCGTGTATAATCTTATTAAAGGTTGAGCCAAATAAGTTATCACTATCACCACTACAAAATAGTTCAATTCTAAGACCATTTAAGTGACCATCACCAACCTTACCAACAATACCTAAATCCAAGCTACTCCCAACTAAACGATTGTTTCTATAAACATACAACCCAGAATAAGCTGAACTTCGGTTTACTTCATTTGAAAGTGATTGGCTAACGAACTCAATATTAAATACGCTGAATCTAAATTCAGACTCATTATACTCAAATTTTTCATTCGATGTTAGACATGTAGTATATGGTTCATTTCTAAGCATTGGATCAACACTTTTTATATATTCATTATTAACAAATAAATTAATATTTAATTCATCAATAAAGTACTTATAAAACAATCCAAGTTTACCTTTTAATATGTCCTTGAATACAGTAATATTAGCATTTGTTATTCTATCTAATTTAGATACTATCACAACTGTACCTATATCACTTCCAGTCTCACGTTTAAATTCACTATATTCTTCCCAACTACCTATTGTAACAGGAATTTCAAATGTATTTGTCATTATCATAACATCCAAATCATATGTAGCGATATAAAAATCGTCATCTGACGCTTTAGTTTTAACAACAAATTTACGACCCAATGATAGAGCCGCTGCCTTTAACCCAGTCCCATACGAACCAAGATCAAATTCTTTATTTTTACCCATTAACGCACCAAGCTTAAAGGCCTCATTAAGAGTTTCAATATTCATACCACACCCATCATCACAAATTTTAATAAACTCGTAATCATCTTTAGTTCTCTTAATTTGAACCTTAACGTTTTTAGAGTTTACATCTGTATCTAACGAGTTATCAATTATATCAGCAATAGCCGTATAATTATTATAACCAGAATTTCTTAATGTTGTTAAAAAATTCACATTTGGAGTTACGTCAATTTGCGTAACCAATTCTTTCAAGTCTTGTTTCACATTTAAATTTTTCATATCAAGTTAAATTTTTTGATAGGCGAAAAATCCATTTTGTTTTTAATGGTTGTAATCACCTACCGATTGTTATTAAAAAAAACAGTTTGCAAATGTAAGGTATTTCATTGATTAAAACAAATTTAAGGGGTTATTTTTATATTGTTTATGTATTATTTTGGAATAAAGACAATTTTGTGTTGGTTATCTATTAATTGGACTGTAAAAATATAATAAATAATTCAAATATACAAATTAATTAAGCTTTTTTAAGATAATTCGTCATCAATGAGGTTTGAAACACCCTCTAGTGCCATAATATATCCAGCATCATAATCACAAATATCGGTACTACTAACTATAAGCGTATTTATTTTAGTGAGTAATGATGATTTAATTACAGCCATGATTTTATTTGCAATATGTTCATCCTCACCATAAGCAATTATTTTAAATTCTTTCATTGAATCCAAAATCTCACTAAGTAATTCTTTATTTTCCAATGTGTGTTGTTATTTTTATTTATAAATCTATTAACATTATATCAACCAAATCAAGTGAATCTTTTGTCGTGTTTACGGCAAGTGTAAATGGTAATGTGATAAGACTACTTACATCTTTTTTGTCACGTTCCTTAGTATAGTATTCGAGCATATACTCAAGATATTTTTTCTTTTTAAGAAGTAAATCTTTTTTTGTGCTTATAATTTTTGGTTGTACCATTGTCGATATTGTCGATCTAACTGCCCGTTTAATATAATCATTACAGTCATATGCTAATTTTTCATCCATTCCCATAATATATCTTATTTAATTTAATCTTCTGTTTGACAAATTTGTTTAATTACATTTTTCGATTTAACTATTTCAACTTTGAAAAGTTTACTTACGTTTGTTTCTTCCGCTATTAAGTTAACATTAAAATTTTCCACCAAAGCAATTAAATTTTTGATTGGACTCATTTTATTACGAACAGCTGCTAATTGAGCATATAGTTCATCTTCAATTGCTAACAATAAATCTTGTTTATCGTGATACGATGAGGCTGGGTATTGATCATCATCAAATTTCCAATAACTGTCTATTAATTCTAATATTTTATTATCTTTCATAATATTTTAATTGTTATTTTAGTCAATATATGATTCTACTTTATTCCAGATAAACCATCTTGTTGGTCTAATGTCGTTTGGATTTGTACATCTTCCAAAATCAGATTCATCACGAACAAATGCCGAAGCACCAAATTCTCCATTATCAACAACGCATACAAGATTTTTACACCATTCTTTAGGTTGTTCAATTTCAATAGCCCCATCTTCAAGAATACCTTTGCATTTAGAATTGTAAGAGCTTCCCAAGAAACCGATGGTTGAAGTTTTATGTATGTAGTCCATAACTTGTTTTTATTATTTATTTATTTCAGTTCATATTCTTTTTTAAACGCAAATACTAACGCATCGGTAAAAAACGTACTGGTAGTGACAAACCCATTTTCATTAATAATTCCATATTTATTATAATTCTGTGGTTTCAATGCGAATTCTGTAAATTTTTCTTTATCAAATTTATAATTCGAAGCAATAATATTTAAATGGTGTCTCATAATATATTTATTTTTTTTTATAATTAGTTATGTAACAACGAAAACAGTCAACAAATGTACCATCTTCCATTTTAAAAGCGATTTTATTAGATAATGGGTTAATCATCATATTAACAACTTTTTCTATTTTTGAACCACTTTTAAATGGTTTTCCTGAATATTTGAAACACAATTACCTACCCAAGTTAACCATATTTCTTCACCTAAAAAATGTTCGTTGTTTTTCATAGCTTATAAAACTTTTTTAATTAAATCCTTGTGTATTTCAACATATAAACACATGTTCGATGAAACATTTAAAAATTCCGAAAACCATTTATAACCCACATATTCACCTTTTTCGTAATATGGTGATGCATTTCGTTTATCTAAAACATCGGGTGATTTAAAAACATTCACACGATAACGGTTTTGATCGCTTGAAGTAAAATTTCTATTTATAATTGATCTAACAAAATTAATTAAAAAACAATCAATACCACCCTGAATTTCAAAGCACCTTTCACTTGTACGGTAAGTAGTTGAGTGATCTAATAATTTTTCATATTCTTCTTGGCTCATTATAGGATATTATAGTATTACGTTCCAAACTAAATCAGGAAATTTACAACATCTATCATTCATCTCATAACCACGAGTGGCGAATTTAATTAACGTTCTTTTTTCTATTTCATGATAATATTCATCCATAACTATTTCTTCAAATGTGTGAACAGTTCCACAATGTTCACATTTAACTATTATTTCACCTTCGTTTGGTAATAAATCTCTCCAACAAGTGTGAGGAACATTTAACCACAATTCACCCAATCCCTTATAACCAAGATCATGCCCATCAATAAAACATAACATTTCCCTAAATGGTTGATTATCTTGATATGTAACTATATTTTCATTAGGGAACTTTTTTAATAATTCATTATGGATTTCTTCGAACGTATTGAATCTATTTGTTTTCCCACCTAAACGTATTCCATGTGCCCTATCTTTATTATTCAAACGTATTACTTCAATAGTATCTGTAATCGTTCTAAATAGTTCATCACACCCATAACCAACCGATCCATATTTTTTTGGAATCTCATAATTTTCCTCATCATAGTGGCAATAATAATGCACTGCATCGTTATCCTGTCCAATATAGCTTGTAATATTTGCTTCAATCATATTTATTTAATCTTTAAATTCAACAAACCCATTTTTTTCTAATTCTCTTGCATAATTCAATATTATATCAAATGCATCATATAATTCGTCAGAACATGACCTTGAATCAAATTTATTTAAGAATATTTGGTAAACTATCATTTCTACAATTCTTGGTGTTCCTTGATATGCTTTAATTAGAGCTTCGAAACTGTCTTTTTGTTTGAAATTTTCAGCCATTGTTATAATAGCATTATTCAATGATGTTTTGTTGTATTTCATAACTATTGGTTTATTAGATGTTTTTAATTAAAATTATTATGATACAAAAGTAAAGAAAAGGACTTACTTTCGCAAATCCTTTAACTTATATTAATCTAATTCAATAACCTCGTTTGTAGTTCTTCAATCTCTTTATTTATCATCTCGTTATGCTCTTCAATGATAACTGGGATAATCCAAAGGTCATCACATGATTTAGCACTTTGAACAGCATCTTCTTTTGTAAATACCCCCGCCCTGTGTTTAAAATCCGTATATCCACATGATCCTGGTTTATAGTAGCTACCTTTCTTAATGTAACAGAATTTTATATTTTCATTATTAAGTAGTTCGTCTAATTTCGTTATTCGCTCTCGATCATGAAGTATTTCATTTATTGAATACATGGTTTCTCCCTTACCCTCAAATTCGAATTTATCATGATCCTTAGCTCTAATAACAGGTATATTAATATATGTTAGATCATCGCCGATATAAAGTTGCATTCCATTATAATTTGCCGTACTTAATAATTTTGTTTTAGCTTTACCAACGCTATCTGCATATGCAATTTCTCGTTCATACACATAACGTTCATCAATTTTACTTAGGTCAATTTCATAGGCCTTTTCAAGTAATTTATATTTTTCCATGATATTATAATTTAATAGTCTTAATATACTCTAAGTGCTCTTTACTCATTTGTACTCCTGAAAAGTTTGTTCTAAGGAAACAATCGATAACATCTTTATCAGATGCGTTTTCATCTAATTTTGCATAGCCAAGCAATTGGTGATTTAAAAATTGGTTTTGGGATGCTTTTGAAAATTCAGAATAATAAAATCCTTTTGAATCTGGAAATTCATCCTGTAAAAACGATAGAATGCAGTTCAAACGTTGTTTTCCATCAACAATATCTTTATAACCAAACACCGTATTTCCAAGTAATGCCTGTTGTCTATTCCATTCAAAACCACGTTCCCTTAAAATAACCTTACCTAAAGATATGTTGTTATAAATTGAATCAATAAATGATTGTTTATCCTCCAATGTCCAAACAAACTCTCGTTGATAATAAAATTTTGAACCATCAGATTGAATTACATATGGGTTCCAATTCAATTCTGGTACAGTAATTTCACCAATATTTTCATCTGGTTTAAATTTTCTTTCACGTCTATCAAAACCACAATCAAAAACAATTGATTCAAGTGAGAAATTAATGGTTTCTAAGCGATATGATGGTCTTACCATCGGGGAATAACCAACGTAATAAATACTTTTTCCTAAGTTGGATATGTGAACTTTATACGTTTTTTTATCTTTATAACCACCGAACGCTTCCAAAACAACTTCATCACCATCAATCTCAATAATTTTAGCAGATGTTTTGGAAGATCCTCTATTACCTACCAAACGTTCGTCTACACTAACTACCTCACCAACTTTAAAAGGTTCTAAAAGTAGTTTTTCAATTTCAAGTTGTGTTCTGTTAATTTTTCCCATAATATTTACTATATTTAAATTCCAAAAAGTTCATTCAAAAGATCCGTCGCTGTGTTATATAAATTGTTCGGCCATTTTTCGATATCGCCATTAGGCTTAATCATTATTCTTTCTCCTTCAAACATTAGATACCAACCAGACTCATATTCATTTCTAATTTGAATTCTTAAATATAAAAATTCGTTTGCTGTTAGAAACCCAATACTTTCATCATTTGGGGTAAAATGTTCCACAACCTGTTCTTCAATTTTCATTGGTTTTGCCTTGCAAGAAGTAAATGTTTTATTACTTTCTTCTTTTATAATTTGTTTAATTAGTGAATCAACATCTTCAGTTGTAATAAATTTTTTACCAGAATTTTTTTGTAGTTGTAACTCCTTTTCAAGAGCGATAGAAATTCTTTCACGTAAAAATTTTTCATTACGGATTATTTTCTTTAATTCTAATTCTTTTGTCATAATATATTTTAATTTAAATTTATTTTATAATACAAAGATAATTTATTTAATTGGACTAGTAAAATGAAATTTGTTAAAATATTATTTAATTTACTATGAATTTAATATCATCATCTTGATCAATTATAATTTCGGCACCATCAAGATGTTCAAAACATCCACACCAAAAGCACCCTATCTGCATAGGTGTTTTATTATCTGTAATAAATATTATACATCTTGAGGCCATATCAACATCTATTACAACCTTAAAGTTGTCCACCCCAATTCTATCAGCTTCCTCTTTAGTAATGATACAGTTATTTTTTATATTTAATAACTTATTTTCCCCAGAAACAAACCAATCTTTATTTTTATATTCATTTACTATATCGAATTGACTTATATTATTAAAATAGCTATTTAGTCTTTGATACATTTCGTAATGCTCTTTAATTCTACCCAAATTTTTTTTAGCTACTTCAATATCATCCCATTCAAGGTCGATAAGGTCAGATTCATAACTGTTACTAAAACTATCTCCAGTACTATAGTCTATTTTTATTCTATATTTTCCCATGATCAACATTTTTAGTTTATTTTAGGTACTCATTTGAGTATTATTAATTAGCTTTTGATATAATTGTATCGGTTACTTGTTTGATTTCCACCTTATATTCTATTTTGCCTTTTTGGTAGTCAACTTGACCTTTTTGGTATCCTTTTTCAAAGCCATCCTTATATGATGTTTTTGATGTTATTCCACCAACAATTACCGAAAAAAGAAGCATAATCACAAATACTATCATAGCCGTATTATATTTACCATTTTTGTTATCGTTATCAACCATAACACCAGAGGCTATGGCACACAATAATACTAATCCAGCGAAAATATACATTAATATCATACGTTTAATTGTTTTAAAAGGTTATGATATTCGTTTTCAGTTCCAATAAAGTTAATCCAATTAGGTAAATCCAATTGTGTGTAATCCGAAACATCATATTCCTCCCAACCCATCATTTTAATTAGTAATCTACAGGCTTGTTTTTCTTTTGTTTTATTTAATAATTCCGTATGATAGGCTATTTCAGCCTCTTCATTTTTAATTGACCAATCAAGAATATATAGTTTATTATCTACCTGTATTTTTTGTGGTAAATTAAAAACCAAATCACCTATTTTTTTTGATAACATTTCTCTAATATTTTGGTTTTCTAAACCATTGTGAATTTCGCTTAGTTTCATATATTTATATAATTTTAAAGAAGTGATTAATAATAGCAAAAGATATTAAAACAACCGCAATTGCGTTTAATATAAGAACATAGTAATATTTTTTCTTAATATCAACATAAACACTCAAAATATTAAGAATTAAACCTAAAATTAAAATGAATAATACCATATAATATTGTTTATTTAAAATATTTGTTGTTTAAAAAATCTTGAATGATGTAGTCGGGGTATTTTCCAAATTCTAATTGTTCAAGTCTGAAATTGTGAAGTAGTTTATAATCTTCATAATACTTTTCCAATAGATTTTTACGATCCATATAATCTTGTTCATAGATCCAATTAGATTCCTTATCACAATATTCTGATCCTTTCCGATAATAACCAGCATAGCCACTACTACGACCAAACTCCCAATCATTTTCATTAAATAAAAGAATTTCTTCTTTTGTATATTTTTTCTCTATATTTTTCATTTTATTAGTAGTTTTTTTATTTCGGTTTCTAATTCAGTTTGTATTCTCATATTATAGTCACAAATAGCTATTTCAAGCTCATTCCATTGATCGGGTCCTGCAGTGAATAGTTCGGTTCTAAAATAGTTTTCGAACTCTTTAAGCCCCGTTAAACTAAGTTTAATTGATATTACACTATCAATATCATTAAACAGTTTTTCTTTAACTGTGAGTTTTTTCTTTTTCAGCATACTCAATTGGGTATTTTGGTAACACAATTAGTGAAATGCGCTCTTGATATTCTATTACCTATTTTAATGTCACAAACCTGATCAGAATAACCAAAAATACTGTGATAGATATAAACCTTATCGACAATACCAATAGGGTAATGTTTTGGATTAGTTCCAGATGCATCTTTATCAATTGAAACTTGAAAACAATCGTAAAATTTAACTTTATTGCCTTTTATTATATTCTGTTGTTCCATCATCTTATCTTATATTTAAAAGATTTTTGATTTTGGTGTTATGTTCCCAAATAGCATTATAAGCTGATATGTCTTTGGCATACCATATAATTCCCCGAATATTTGTTAAATCATATTTCAGGTTAATATCATTACCATAAAATTCGTAACCCTCTTCATCGTAGATAATAACATGTTTATCATCATTTTCATCCGTTTTTACACATTTAAAAGAAAACAACGTTTCTAAAATTTCACTTTGATCTTCGACTGATAATCTTCTATCTAAAATATTTGTTTTCATAAAATATTAGTATTTTAATATAAGTTTTCGGAAATTAATTCACTAAATTCTCCATTCTCTGTTGCTTCTAACCCAAATCTAATTTGTTTATTTTTTTTAGCTATAAACCACGCTTCACGTCTTGAAACAAACCTATTTTCAGATGTTAAAAATCCCTGCTCATCTCTATCGGGTAAATCATCAATATTATAATCATCACCAATATTCAATATACCTTTCAAAATAGCATAACAATCTCCATGTCTTCTCCCACAAACAATTACACCATCTTCAACCCCATATACGGTTGTTTCAGCACCATTTTTATAATGAATAGCTGCACATAATATAAATTCTTTATTGTTCATTTGTATCTTTATTATTTTTTAAAAAAATTGGTCTATAATAAGCCATGAAATTAGTTAAATCATTTTCAGTCCAATCTTTGAACATTTCATAGATTTCTAATAATGAATACTGTAAATTATAAAATTTTACATACCCATTAAAAGATCTTTCGAGTTCATCTAATTTAAGGTTATTATCTTTTAAAACATCTTTATAATAAAAAGAATAAGCAATTAAGTCCATATTAAAAAATTCCTTAATATTCAAAACATCGAAAAATTCTTTTTTGAACTCATCCGTAGGTTCAATAAAATTAATCGTACTAAATGTTGTTTCCATAATATAATTTTCTTCTTTAAATTTCTAATACAAAGATACGTAAAGGTATTGGATTAACAAAATAAATTAACAATTAAATTCGTTGATTTTTCTCATTAATTTCATCAACCAAACGTTCTAGTTCAACTACAAACGTTTTATAACAATGAAGTTTAGCACTCAAACGATTAATATTAACATTATCTTCTTTACATTTAGAAGATTTTAATTGACTTTCAATATTTGAACTTCGTCTCTGATAATCTTCTATTAAATTATTTATTTTTTGCATTTTATTTGCTTATTTTTAAGTTTGTAGTTTCATTAACATATTCTATAAAATCCTCAATATTTCCACCAACCTGTTCTAAAAAATATTCCCAAGTCGGTATAAGGTCGTCATACCAATCAATTGTCAGTAAATTTACCTGTGCAATAATTTCGTCCGTTTCAGGATCTTTAAGGTTTACTTTCTTTTTCATGATTCTACATCTTTTACTTTTATTGATTTAAAATACGTATACAATTCAATTTCTTTTTTCTGTAATTCATCAATATCTAATAATATTCTTTTAAGTTCTTTTAGAAAAGAATCTTCAATTAGTTTTTCATCCTCAATAAATGACCAATTAAGATTATATCCATTATTAGAACCTGATGGGTTGGACTGTCCCCAGTCTTCCACTATTTCATCGATTTCCGATACAGTTTTTGAATCATCATATATAACAACATAGTGATCAAAACTTCTAGCACTAAGATATTTAGTTATTTTTATTAGTCTCATATTTTTGTTCTTCAAATATTTTTGATAATTTATCTGCTTTTAATTTCAGGCTTGAACATGTCGTTCTAATACAAGAAACTATGTCACCCAAATGGCCATCTTTTTTATTTATTAAATTCATTAAATTAATAATATCATCCATTATTAAACCACTCTCTTCTGGAAATTCCTGTAGCCCGTTTTGTGTTACTTTCATATTCTATAAATTTTTTAAGTAAATGTAGTACTTGTGGTATTTCTTTAAACGCACAATGTCCTTTTCAGTCAATTCAGGTAATCTTGTAATATCCATATTGTCCTCTAAGTCAGCTAATTTAATCTTAATAGCATCCTTATCCATTGCAACCCTATCAATATAATCTTTATATGGTTCATATTCTTTATGCGTTAAAATACTAACTAAATTAACAACACGAGGACTTACATATTCACCCAACTTTTCAGGTGTCCAACCTTTTATGTCTTCCAAAAGATCATAACAAAAAGCAGCTTCTTTTAACTCATAATCTTCGCTATAATAGACCATCACTTTATCGGCAACCCTATTTAGATGGTAAACATATGGACTTCCACCCTTATCAACTTTATTACCAAATGCTTTTGTAACTATTCTAAAAATGTCTTCCATATTAATATATTTTATTAAATGCTTTCTTCGTTTCCATAGAACCCTGTATCATAAATTGTGAAATTAAATTCTGAATATTTACCAACTTCATCTGCATCACCACTTTGTTCAAAACTTCTACGAATAGATCCATTTGAATAAACATTAATAGTACCTAGACATATACAAACCTCTAAAGTTTCGGGCATATTATCAACTACACGTTTTAAACGCCGACACCATTTTTCTTCTTCCGTCATAATATTATTTTTGTGAGTTCTTATTTGATAATATGGCAAGTTTTCCATCTACATCTAATCTTCCACCCCACCATCCGAGACTAAACCATCCACCATCTAAGGTTCTAACAAAAATAATTTCCTCGTATTTTATTTCTATATATTCCGTTTCTAAAAGTCCTTTAACAAAATAGTCTGTTTCTTTAGAATATAACCAATAACACTGTTCAACCTCACTTTTCCAAATACAAAGTGTTGTATCATCAATATCTTTAAATGGAATTATCTCTGTAATTTCAACAGTCAACCGTCTACTTTCCCATATTTTTCCATCATCAAAGTAATTGTATTTTTTACCTATTTCTATTTCCATATCAGTATATTTTTTTTACTTAATATTAATCATTTATTTATTTATTTATTGATTAGGCAACAAAGATATTATAAAACATTTACTTGTAAAAATTTAATTTGTTAAAATATATTAAAAAACCACAAAATAAAATATAATGTGGTTAAATCAACTAAAATTTAATGTATTTTTGGTTTGTTTTTTTTTTTCGGGTAAAGCTCTTTGTATTTATCCTTAATGAGATAATAAGATTTTGTCCACCTAATAATCATATACGTAGTCCTTTTATCACCTAACTCTCCACATCTAATAATATAAGGAAAGATTAAAGTTGACATTGAATTCGATATATACTGCGCATTCAATCTTGACTTTCCTTTTAAATCTATCATCGAACTTAAAATTGAAGATGTACTAACATCAAGTTCTTCAATTAATAAATTCACACCATTTCCATGGATAAAATGATAGCCATTTACCAATATATTCGTAATTTCAATAATGACTAAGATAATTGAAATATCTATAAGTATCCATAAAATTATAACTTTTATTATTTCCATATGTTTATTTATTTTAAATTATATGTTCTATTTTTAAATTTTTCTTTTTATAACAATTTTTTATCATTTTACTTCTTATATGTTGTAATAAAGGTATTGGTAAATTATTCTTTATTATCGTTCGATTATTACCCTCTATTAATACAAGTGAACCGTGAGTAGGTTTGATAATTTCAAATGGTTTAGGTGGCTTTATATAGCCTGAATTAACCATTTTGAATTCGTTCAATTCAATAGCTGTAGGTTCATAGTTAAAATAATCATTCGCCATAACAATAAAATTTTGATTGTTAATTAATTCATAACAAAATAATACGTATCATCTTTCAACTGTTGTTGAGTTGAATTTTTAAGTATATCATTTACAAAATCCACATTTGTTTGAGCTATAAAGTTCAAAGTCTGTACCATATATATTTTTCTCATATTATTTAAAATTTTACAATCACATTCCCACCGTATTCCTTTAATGCCTCTTCCAACTTCGTAGCAAATTCACAGGTGAGGGCAGTATCTAAATCCTGATACACTACTGGTAGAGGGAAAAGTCCTTCAATGATAATTTCATCAGTTTCTGTTTTTCTAAATGTTAATTCCATATTATTTTGATTTTAATTAAAATGCGTCGATTATTACCCCATTAAATGTAGTTGCATATGTTTTGGCAGTCCAATAACTCATTTTTGTTGTTGTTTTACCATCTGAATATTTAACTCTGAATTTCCCTTTAGAATCGTTATCTATTCGACTAGCATAATCAAATAGTTTATAGTAATTTCTTTTCAAAAATCTAATCATTATATTATAATTAATTTAAAAAGGTTAAAATTACATAACCAAAAATTTTACCAAGTATAACACCAAATAAAACTATAAAAATTAATTTATAAAATGTTTCTAATACCTGTTTACTACTTTCATATTTTCTATCAATATAATCGTCTTCTGTTTCAATTGCTCTTTTTATCATATTTTTAATGTATAAATTAAACCGCACCCGATACATACACCTAATACAGCATAAGCTATAAAAACAATCAACCTAATAATTCCTATTTTAATTTTAAAATATATTTCTTTGTTCATATAATACCATTAATTACTACCTATCAAAGCTCCAAGCAAAAAGAACATAACACAAATACAAAGAAAAAGAAAAATATCAATCGAAAAACCACTATCTATTTCAGAATCAGCTTTATATTTTAATAAATTAGTTTTTGCATCAAAAATATAAACACTATGCCGTTCATATGCAACCGTTACAGTTGTATCTTTTGGTAAATGCTGTAAATAACTTGTTGTTTCCTTTGCTGGATTAGTTACTGATTTATTAACATCCTCATAACAAGATGATAGGGAGAAAGCCAAGGCTAATACTAATAATAATTTCTTCATTTTCTTACATTTATTTTTTAATGGTTATTTTAATTTAAATATGATTTTATTTGTTTAACAATATCTTTTGGGACTATAAAATTATATGTAGATTTAATTTCTTCGTTTTCTTTATATGGTTTAATTGAAAACTTTTCTTTACATATTAATTTTCTTGTTTCTAAATTCAAAATACCTAATCTATTTTCAAAATTACAACCCATAATACTTATTGTTACATCTACAACATCGTTAACTATTTCTTGACATTTAACATCAAGAATTAAATTTAATTCCCAGTTATTTAGTTGAAAGTTGAAATTCGTTTTCATATATTAATTATAATTTTTTTGTACAAATGTACTAACATTTTATTTATAAAGCAAGTTGATTTAGTTAAAATAATTTTTTAAATTAAAAAACTGTTTAAATTTATATCTATCCCAAAATCTCCAATAAAAATGTTTTATTTTTTTACATCTATATTCTATTACCATTCGATGATTTTCAGATAAATTTTGATCAAATTTCATTTCAGAATATATTGAGACAATCTTAAATTCAGTATTATTAAAGTTTTTGATTTTTTCTTTATTATCAGCAATTATTGAATCAACAAATGTAGTTTTATATTCTTTCGATAATTCTGATATTGTCTTTGGGTATAAATCCGAAACTGAAAACCAAAACCTATACCCTTTCTTAAAAATTGGTGCTGTTTGGTAATCATAAATTGTCGTAATACATGTTTCCGCTTTATCGTTCAAATAAAAGGTCAAATTTGTTTTCATAATTTAATTTGTTTTAATTGGTGTAATACAACTAATTTTAATTATTGAACCATCATCATTAATCAATTCCAATATTTCTATTTGTCTTTTTGATAACTTTATAGTATTCATAGTTAGCTTGTTTTTTTAAGGTACTCAATTGAGTATTATTATTATTTAATTATCTAAGTTTCATTTGATTATAAAATTCAAACTCATGGTCGTTAACACATTGGTATTTGATAAGTTTCATTCCGTCTTTGTTGGCTTTTTCTTGCAGTTCAGCATCACAACCATATAATTTTTCAATCTCTTCTGTCCATGACATAGTAAACGCACCTGTGATTAAATTAAGCCAAACATATTTATATTGGTAACTTTCCTGTACATCAAGAAACTCACTTACAGATACACCAACATTATCATATTCAGCAGATTTTGCCCAATCTTCCAAAACCTTTTCTCTTGATGTTATTCTGAAATATTCTTTTAAATCTTCCACCATATTATTAATTGACTTTGGTTTTTCCTCGATAACATCTTCCACAGGAATACCCCATTTTTTACAATCATCCAATATGGATTCTGATGTTGAATCTCTCATGAACTCTTCCATTTTATCCAACATTTTTTCGTTTTTGATAATTGGTGTTATTTTTTTGTTATTTTCAGATTCCCAAATGTAAACTATTTCTCCATCTGTTAATGTTCTCAATAAACTACAATTACCAATATATGTTTCTTGTAAATTAACTTTTTTCATAGTATTAGTTATTCCACTCCACCACTCCAATGCTTTTTTAATTTTATTATCAACATACACATATTCAGTTCTTATTTCTGAAAGTGCCGTCACGTTGCTATCAACAAATACACGATTATCATTATCAACAACACGAATTGTATATAGCGTATCATTTTCGCTTAATAACCGAAATTCATCACCTATTTTCAATGAGTTTAATAATACTTTTTCCATATTAAATTATATTTTATTTTAAAAGGTTTTTAATTTCTTCAACTACTTCATTTGGTATCTCTTGACACCACCAACCGATACCATATCTAAAATCGCCATCTTCATATATTCCAATTGATTTAAGATAATTACATTCTTGTTCATAAGCCCATATACCACCCATATTATTTTCTTTACGGAATAGTTCAATTGCTTCGCATTGTGTCTTAGAACCCGACTTTAAATCATTCAGATTCCATTTATTATATAAAATAGAAATAGTTTCTAACAAAGGATTTTTAATAAATGTTTTTAATTCAGAAAATAAATTACCTCCTGCAATTATATCTGTTTTCCTACCATTCCAAACGCCACAACTACAGCTAAAACACCACATCAATTCTATTTCGTTTGTTTCAAAGTTTTTGCATTTCTTTTCGAATAATTCAACTTCAACCAAAACAGTGTTAACTCTTTTACCAATACTATTGTAGTCAATTTTTCCAAAATCAAATTCTTTTTTCATATTCTATTTCTTTATTTGTTTTAATTATGACACAAAGATAAGCTATTTTAGTCTGTTTTGGAAATCAAATTTGTTAAAGTACTATTTGATCTATTGTTTTCGTGATTGACCCCTTACTAACTACATATTTCTTTTTTCCATTGATAAAAAAATCCATAGTATTTAAGTTTAAGATTATTTTTCCAACTCTTTGTTTAATTCATCAATCATATCCATACTAACACATAACAAATTATCATAGTTTCCTGATTTTGCTTCTGTAATGTAAGCATCTATTTCTTCCTGACTTTTACCCTCACTTCTCATAGCACCACTAACATATCCCATTATACTAAATGCGTTACCATCAATACCCATTAACTCATATTTTTCCATAACCTTATTTATTTAAATTGTTTATTAATTTTTATAATACAAAGATAGTTTATTTGAACAATAGTTACAAATGAATTATGTTAAAGGAAACATATTTGTGATTAAAATTTCAGAAAGATAAATACTGTTATTACCATTATGACCTTTTTTATTGGTGTCATTATCAAAATCATTTTTAATACCACTCAAAAGTTCATTTAATGTATTTTTTGGGTTTGATTCTGATATTAATACGTTTAAACACGTAGTAAAACACTTATCTTTTATTTGATAATTAATTATATATTGTTTTTTCATAATTTTACAAAAGTTAATTACATCCGAAAAATTTTTAGCATCTGTTGTTTTAACTCCAACATATTTTGCTTTAAAATAGTTTTCAATTATCACATAATTAACAACTGTAGATATTGGATTATAAAAACATATTAACTTACCATAAAGATTAATGAAACTAAAGGTTAAAAAAATAGGCTTTCCACCAAATTCACCAATAATTTCACCAAAACCATCACGTATTTCTTCCCATTCTGTTTTAGTATGATATTCTTTCCACAAAGAATGTTGTTCAAAACTTGTTGCTTCAACAAAGTAAACAACTGAATTCATTTTATCTCTCATAATAACATATATTATTTATTATCAGTTACAGAATTAAACCAATATATACCAACAAATAAAGCACCCATACCCGTACAAAACACCGTGTAAGCTATTCTACCATCTTCACTCCAACGGCTCATATCCCAATTAAATGGAACTATACCGCTAATCAAATAGGTAATCAACCAAGTAACTACAAATATTAAAACTGAACTCCAAAATCTATTTTTCATGATTTATTTTGTTTTTAAGTACCAATCCAAAAATTCAACAACCGCAACCCAAGTGTTAATTAACATACTTTCACCACGTACACCACTAAATTTCATAGGTTTTTTACCAACTTCAATACTTGAACCATGATTCGTTATTTCAATAAATGGAGTATACCCATCAATTTTAAGTTTTATTATTTTTTCAACTATTGACATCAAAGTATCATAAGATAAATGGTATGTAACCGACCTGAAAGGTAGTATATAGTCACCCTCGATACTCCTCCAAGCATAAACATCGAGACATTTTACAAACCCAGCAAATTCTAATATCAACCCACTACCTACTTCAATTTCTTTTTCTTCTAATTTTCCGTCTGTTGTCATAATATATTTATTTATTAAATGTTTTATTATATTCAGTAATTAAAGAATCTTGTTCATTGTATAATTCTTCAACACTCTTTTTAATCAACTGTTGAAAATCATAATGTGAATTATAAAGAGGGTTAATTTTACTTTTCATTGTTTGAATGTTAATAACAACGCTCATCATTTCAGGATTTGTTTTTAGTACGCTCATTATGTTTATTGTTTTTAAAATTATGATACAAAAATAGCTAAATCCGATGTAATATACAAATGGATTTAGCTAAAATATGTTAATTAAAATTATATTTTATTATTTTACTGGATATGTCATTGGTACTCCTGACCCACCACCGAATATAATGGTAACATTATCATGATCTTTAATTAACTCAACTTTTTCCTTTTCAATTTCAAGTTGCCTTAGGTGAAGATATTCATTAACACTCATACCCATTTGATTTTGGTATGATTTATCAGCAATAGCTTTATTTATTTCGGCTTGTTTTCTTGAAAGCTCGGCTGTAGCCCTTGCATTTTGGGTTAATACACTTTGATTTTGTGCTGCTGTTAATTTTGTTTCAGTTAATACTTGTTCAGGTGGTGTAATTGCACCGATTGAAACTTGTAGAATTTTGACAGGAATATTTAATTTTTTAGCGTATGCCGATAAGTCTTTGAAAATATCACTTTCTAATTTAGATGAAATGTCTCGTTTACTTGCCAAGTCAAACATTTTAAAAGCACTTGCCTTATCTCTAACCATCGTTCTAAATGTTGCCTGTAGGCTGTGTTCATACCACTTAGCACCAAAATTTTGATATAAATACGGTGTTTTACCTTGTTGTATTTGGACTTTCAAATAAACTGAAAAGGAAACAGGTGTATTATCCGATGGAATCATATTCTTAAAATCTTCGGTAATGGTAGTTGGTGTAATCTGAAATTCATAATGATCTGTAGTTACAACACACCAAATAGAACCTGTTGGGATAGGAGTAGTATCAACCCCACCATCACCAAAAATCATAGGTTTATACACTAACACACTCTCTTCACCTGCATTTGGTGAAACCCGATAGCAACTGTTCATTGTAAACATTAATACAGTTAGAAAAATAATCGAAAATACTTTTTTCATAAATTCTTGTTTTTTTTAATAATTATTTATTTGTTTTTAATTAATTTTGATATGCAAAGATACTATAATAGTTTTAACCGTGAAAATGGAATTTGTTAAATAATATATCTATTTTTTTAATATGAACGTTGTGTCTTTTACTGAAACAACATTATCAATTTTTTGATAGTTTATAACCATTTTATAAGTTGGTTTACCCTTTAACACATTTGATTCACCAGTTCTAGTACCAACGAAAAAACCTAATATTGATACGGTTATTACAAGTAATATTATAAAAAGAAAGATTAAGAATACGTTTTTCTCTTTAACGATTAGATATGTTAATATTCCAATCACCAACGAATATATTAGACATAAAATAGTAATTATTTCCATATTTTTAATTTATTTATTTTTAAAATGTTTTTACCAAGTCGGAAAATTTATATTTTCATAATCAATTTCATACAACCGCAACCAAGTAATGTTTTTATTATTTTTCTGATATGAAATATGATTAGATAAACCAAAGAAAAACTCACCTCGTTCTACTATTGCGTAAAGCTTACCATCAATTAATCCGTGGGTAGCTGCTGTTTCATAATCAAATTCATTATCAAATGTAGGTACGTATTTACGAACCTTTTCAACTTGTTGTTTCTTTATTAAAATTGTAATATCAATATTTGTTGCTCCCATGATTAAATAAATTTTTTAGTTGTTATTACTATTTGAATATTAATTCGTTTTCAGTTAAGTTTTCATATAAAAACCCAAATAATTAATAATAAATTGATTGGTAAAAATGATAATTTTTTTATTTATATATTTAGTCTTCGAAATACATTTTTTCAAACGGACAAATTAAAAATTCTTTAACAAATCCATATTGTTTATCTTTTGGAAACGAATCTAAAACTTGCCTTATTCTATCATTGTCAGTTAAAATGAATCCACCTGTGATAAACTGTTCTCCATTTATATCAATAACTTTCAAATGATTAGTTTTATTAACGCTATTAGCCAATAGTTCAACAATTTCATAACCATCGGTTTCAGGTGTAATATGTAGTACTTTCATATATTTATTTTTAAATGTTTCAATTAATAAACAACAACTTCCTGAACATAAATGGTAGTAGTATCGGTATCATCCTCATCATCTTTATCAAAAGTCACAAGAATTTCAAACGTACCTTCTTGTCCAAATCCATAATCATTCATATCCAAATCTATTTCAGTTGGAATTTCACAATCAAAATGTTCAGTCAAAGCTATTTTAGCTTTTTCATTTAATTCAGTGCTATTGTAAGCCGATATAACTGCAACTGCAACGTTATCTGATTCTGTTAGTAAAAAATATTTTATTTCCATATTATTTGTTTAAATTAATTTCTAATACAAAGATAGTAGTTTTATTTTAATAGTAGAAATGAAATTTGTTAAATTACAACTTGTTTGATTGTATCGGTAATTGATTCTTTAACAATAACAATTAATCCTCGACTATCATCCGTACTATCTATTAATTCAGCATCAGCATTTTCAAATCCTAATTCAAGAACTTGTTTACAAGCTTCAAACATAGCAGGAACTATAACATCTTTAATCATTCTATCAGCAATTGACCAACCTTTTTCAACTGCAATATCATCTAATATTTCCTGTAAATTAATTTTCTTTGTTTCCATAATAATTATTTTATTTTTTTGTCATCAATAAAGTTCTCTTTTTATAAATGCTTCCATTTCATCAATATATTCTAAATCTTCTCCCCACATTACACTCTCATATTCAAGCTCAAATTTATCTGTTAAGTCTTCTGAAAGATTATATAAACCTCCAGTACCACGTGTTTTTACTACATCCCAAGCTTTACCAACATCATCTGAATGACTAAGTTGTTGTTCTATTGCCATCACTATTTTATAATGTGCTTCCAACCAATCCGTAAATCCATTTGGAAAATCTTTTTCTGTTTTCATATATTACAAAATGTTATTTAGTTAAATTTTGATACACAAAGATAATAGTTTTTATTGGTTTAATAAAATGTAAATTGTTAATTATATTTCAATTAATTTAATTGCTTCTAAAATAACATATTCACGGGCTTGTTCGTAAGTGTCAAAATTATATTCTGAATTACAAGTTTTACCCATTTTACCAAACGTAACCCAATAACCTTTACCATTAATGTGGCTAAAAATAGGACAAGCAAACACATTATGTTTAATTCTAAGCCAATCAAAAACCTGATCCCAAAGCGGAGCTAAAATTTTTGTAAGTTTCAATTCATCCATTATTTTTTCATCTTGAATGAACCCTTCTTCATCATAAACTTTAAAACAAGTTTCATTAAAACCAACTTCTTTTAATTCTAATGCTATCTCGTAATTAACAAAATATTTTTCCATAATGATTTAATTAAATTTTGGTTTTTCACATTCGTATTCAATATCGCCTTTATATTCTTCAGGGATAAGGTAACAATCGTATTCATCGGCATCAATCACTTCATTAGCTTCATCCTCTGTTAGGTGTTGTATTGAATCAATTCGATGCACAATAGTTTTATAAACACCGTCAAAATTATATTCTAAAAACGTCATGCTACCAAATAATACTGTTAATTTATTTTCCATATGTTTACTTTTTATTTGCTTTAATTAATTTCTGATACAAAGATAAACCTTTACATTGGTTTATGAAAATTTAATCTGTTAAAAATTCATACACATTTTTAAGTTTCATTGGGTCACCAACAGGTTCTTGTTTCTCACGAGAGTATATGATTTTAAAATGCTTATACCTACTCGATCTTAATATCTCATCTATTTGCACAGTAGATACATCTACATTTACTATTTTAGCATATTGTAAAGCAGCATCGTAAGCATCAAGACAATTGATTGAACCACCACCAAAATAACCTAAAGACCAAATATTTCGCTTCATAGTGGTATCGTAATATTGGTAAAAATCACCTAATTTCGTTACATCTTCCATATTATTATATTATTTATTTTGTTTCTTTTAAAACTAATTTCCAAACTTCTCCCCTTAGGAATTTTATATTTAATGATGGTAATGCTTTTTTTGTAGCAAGTCTTACTGCTAAATTTTCGTTATCAATATCCTTTTCGTGTTTAATCACTGTTCCTGTTCCACGTAGAAACCCATTTACATACATTAAACATTGCGTTGTTTTAGGGTAAGATTTACCAACATAATACATTCTCAATGGATGCCCTGTTAAATACTCTAACCTTATTTTTATACTTTTATCAGACGTTTCATAATTTATAGTTTTCATATTGATTAATCTTTTAATATTATATTTTCAATTGTAGTAATAGCATCTTTAAGTTCATCAATTCTACCAACCATTTCAAAATAATAATCATCTTTATCATAATTGTACATCCCTGATTCCAACACTTCAAGTCTATTTTCTAATATTTTTAATATTTCATCAAATTTATTCATAATATTTCTCTTCTTTAATTATAATACAAAATTATTAAATTAATTTTAATACTGAAAATGATTTTTGTTAAATAATAGGGTATCTGTGATTTAAACTAAATTCACTATCGATGACTGTAAGTAAAAAACCACTTCCACCCTATTATAAATATTTCACCAATTCAAGTATAAATTTTTGAAATTCAACCAAAGCTAAATCACAAGTCGATTGAGTGTGAAAATTATGTTTTGAATTCATATAACCTGTCAATTCATTACAGTTATCAAATCTACAAAAAACACTAAATAATCCGCTTCCAATATTATCATCAACATATATCTCCACGTTGTTTATTTCCCCATCAACCTTATAGCTGCCATTTCTAACTGCTTCATTGATTACCTTAGCGTTATAAACTAATATCATTTTGGTAGCCGCAGTTCTAAATTTGTGATCTAATACTTTTGTAACTTTCATATTATATAGTTTATTTTGTTTTTTATTATATTGTAACACAAAGATAAATTATTTATTTCAATTATAAAAATGAAATCTGTTAATTTAATTAATTGCTGGTTTTTAATTTTTTAAGCATATCTTCAAGCTTACCTATTAGCTCTTGTTTATATAATGAGTGTTCAATATTTAATGAAGACCACTCAACTGTACTTAATATAGGTTCGAAACTATTAAAATTCAATTTATCAGCCAATTCAATATTTTGAATACCTGTCGTTAAAAATAACGGTTTCAATAAACTACTTAAAATTGAAATAATTGAATCAACATCTTTTTCGGATTTAACTGTTATATATGATTTGTTAGATGTAAATAAGTTTATAGTTATTTCATCGCTTTCATCGTATTCGGACATATCAAGTCCATTAATACGCATAGTCATTTTATTGGTTGTACATCCATAAATATCTTTTTGCTCAAAGATATATGTTTCATTCGAGCCACATACAAAACCCAAATCTTTCAGAAATTCATTCACAACAAGATAAGGAAAAACAAACGGTCTATTATTTGGGTAATAGAAATCAGAGTGATAAGGTAATGATTCAACATATTTTTTAATAACATCTTTTAAAACAGATATTGAAGTATAAAAATATTTCACTTCATTAATAGGATTTTTAATATATTCACTCGGAATAATTTTAAATCCATCACCAACTCTCTCAACTCTACAATAATATTGAATATTAAGATTTTTACCACTACCTACAATTGGATTAAAAAGTAAATAATGATCTTTAACATAGTCTTTATTGACTGTATAGTATTCTTTTAAATCTTTTAAGTTCATGATATTTTTATTTTTTGTTTAAATATAAAAAGTTTTCATATAGCACTTTAGAAATATTTTCATCTGTTATTTTAGACAATTTTTTTATTGAAATTTACTTTCGTTTTCTTTATAATTTATCATATATCCCTCATATGGAATGCACAATCTATCATATAACCCTAATTTATCAAGCGTATTTATTTGTGCCTGTGATGGCTTTATTTCGATAATAGGCGTACTATAAACGGTACTTCCAACCATACACCAACCTAATTTTTCAACATACTGTTTTGCGTGGGGTACATCGGGGAATAAAGTATTTACTATTTCATAGTGTATTGAAACACATTCACGATTCAAACTACCTTTATATTTATGTATTTTTCCACTCCTATCAATCCAATATTGAGAATTACATCTTTCAATATTATGATTTTTATTCATCTGCTTATCTGTCATAATAATATTAAGTTTGGTTTTGTTTTTATTTACTTATTAAAATCAAAATTGTTAAAAAATTATTTTTCAATAATTGATTCAAAAATGTCGGGGTTCTTCTTATAAAAGGTAATAAAGTCAAATATTTCTTTAAAAAGAATTTTAATATTAAATGTTGATGCTGCGTTCATGATACCATAATCCCATTCATCCATTTCAGCTAAACATGCTAAGTTTGAACATTTTAATCCAACAGGTATTAACCAATCAAAAGATACATCAAATAATAACCTATCGAAAGTATTATCAGTCGTATAATGCAGAGAAAGAATTTCTTCTGCATCGTACCAACCAAGTGAGGTTTTTTGCATACCAATAAATTCTGCAATAGCAATATTTTTATCTAAATTTTCATCACCCATCATAATATTTATGTTTTTATTTAATTTTAATACACAAAGATAGTAAAATATATTGAATAGTAAAAATGTAATTAGTTAATTAATTATTTTACCTATACCGTAATCTCCGAACATATATTCAAATGGATTAATACCATTTTCAACTAATATGTTATAATATTTTTGATCTAACGGATGATAAATGTCTTCCACTTTTAAAGGAACAAAGAAATAAGGTTTATTATTAATAACTTTCATTTCAGCACATAGCAATATATCGTTTAATATATCATCTAATGTAGATTGAAGCTTTTCACCATTATATTCATACTCAACCACATTATTTAAAAGTACCTTTTCAGCATTTGTTAACTGTATTGTTTTCATAACTTATATTAGCTTATTTATTTAGCTTCGTAATAAGATGGGTTATCAATTATGGACTTTTCTTTATCCATTGCATCGGATTTAGTCCTAAAATTATATGTGTGAATTATAGGTAACGAAGTAACCGTTTGTTCTTTATAAATATATAAAGTATATTTATAACTTGTCATGTATTCACTTGTTAAAGGATCACAATTTAGTTTAGCTCTCTCATCACTTCCTTTTGGAAATTTTGAAGCCTCAAATGTTCTTTTTTTAATTTCTGTTTTCATATTAATTATAATATATTAAATTTCTTTAAAATTTATATTTTCACTTCTTAGAACACCCATAAGAAATAACAAAGCGGTATCTGTAGCGGTAATACCTTTCCATTGATATATTCCATTACCTAAATAGGTAGCATACCTTTCGAAATTTTTTCTATACTTTGCTTCAATATCAACATTTTTAGGTAGTTTGCTTTCTAAATATTTTTCTCTATCATTTATGTTTATCATGGTAATAATTTTTTATGTTTTTAATTACAGTACAAAGATAATATTTATTATTTACTTATGAAAATGGAATTAGTTAATTTTTTCTAATTGATAAACCTCAAAATCATAAATAACATCCGAACAACTTTGACAATACAATGATATACGACCATCACGTTCAATTGATTGAATGGTAAATTCATTTTCAGTTACCTGATACCCCTGTTCTTCTACAACTATTTTAAGTACATCTTCGCTCAAAGCAAATGTATCTTCGTTCAACATTGCGTGAAATGCTTCTAATAACGATGTTAATTTTTTCATATTATTTATATTTATTTTAATAATTGTTTTAAAGCGTTGTTAATCCCATTTACTAAGTCTTCATTTGATAAAGTTACAAGGCAATGAAATATTAAATATCCCATATATTCAGTGTTAATATAATCATTTACAACACCATTATCCTCAAGATTTCTTGAAAAATTATAACAATCCTCATCGGCTAATATTTTTTCAGTTATTTTTTCAATAGAAATACTATCCCAATTATAACCCTGCTGAAGCCAAGCACTTCTACTAATATCATCGATTGTTATTATTAATTCTTTTTTCTTTTTCATATAACATATTAGCTTTAAATACTCATTTGAGTATTGTTATTTAGACATTCGCTCACCATTCATAAATGCTGCTAATCTGTAAGCCTGTTGAAAGTTTTTACAATTAGCGTATTTAGGTTGATCCAAATCAGTTAATTCTTTACCCCATACCTTACCATCAACAACCACCGAATTACCAACCGCTTCAAATTTTGACTGATTAAAAGTACGATGTTGATATAATACTTCCTTTGTTACCACATCCACAATCTTAACAATACAGTCTGATAAAATAATACCGCCACCTAATGACCTGCTATTATTAATTAGTAGTGGACATTTTGTTCCTGTTGATTTACCAACCTTACCAATAATATCATTTTCCTCATTCCAACTTTTTCCATCATCATCACCGTACCACAATCTAATTCTCCAACCGTATTCATTGGTTGCGTGTAATATTTCCATCACAGATTTTGGCGTTCCCTCGTTGAAACTCATACCCTCAAACATAATTTGCTTTTTCATGCTTTACAAGTTTAATAATGCGTTATTAATATTCAACATTTGTTCATTAACCTTAATCATTTGTTTTCGAATGCTTTCAAGCTTTGCGTTTGTTGAGTTTTTACTAATAAAAGTGTGTTTCAATTCTTCAAACATTTTCTCTGCTTCGGGTCGGGTTGCTTCACTTACACATGAATCCCACGATTTATCCAAATGTTCAGTAAAAAGTCTAATATCAAGTTCTACCCCCTCAAACATTAAGACTATATCATATTCAGTATCTCCTGTTCTTTCAGCCTTACTTTCTATTTTATCATTGATTACCTCTTTCGTCAAGCAATTCAAAATCATATGAGAAAGTAACGTATTTTTTTGTGTAATTTCTTTAGTTTTGATTAGCATATATCAGTTTTTATTTATTTATTTTAATTTGGTTATTATAATACAAAGATAGTGCTTTAACTTCAATTGTAAAAATGGAATTTGTTAAAATTTACCAACTTCTTCGCCCACCGCTTTTTCTTTTAGCATCCTGTTCAACGCTTTCTATATTACATTTTTTAATTAATTCATTAAAACCCTGTAAATCAACATCACCTCTAACAGTAATTCTATGTAAAAATTCAATTCTTTCAGGTAACTCATCCATTCTGTAAATAATATTTGATAAGGCATTTAGTCCAAGTGCATCCATAGTTTAATCAATTAATTTAGTTGGTGGTTCATTAAATAAGTTCAATTCTTTCAAACAGTCATCACAAATAGAAACTTTCATACCGTTTCCATTACTTCGCATAAAAGTTGTTACCTCCTGATAAGGATAAACTAAACTATACCTTGTAACACTTAATTTACCTCTATCACAAAAGCTACAAGAAGTAGTATCTTTATAAACGTTTTCTCTTTTAATCTTCATTATTTGTATCAATTATTTCAAAACCCATCATTGAAGCATTATCCTCTATATCGCAATTTATTTGAGATATTAGCTCTTCATTTGTTAAACTATCGCACAGTATTTTTTGAGCTTCTTCATCGGTGCAATTACATACGTTTTTTACATCATCAATATGCCAAAGGTTATCAACAAAATAACCGTTTGATTTTAAAAAATCCTTTGCTGTTTCTACTGTTAAATTTTTCATAATGTTTTTTATTTAAATTGTTTTAATTTTTAATTGATATACAAAGATAATATTTTACTTTTGGTTATCAAAATCAAATTTGTTAATTATTCAATGTCTGTATGCCCGCATCTGTTACAAGTTATATTACTGAACATTACACCACTTTGTGAATCTCCAAAATCATGAAGACCTAAAGCACATAACAGGTTACCAATAACTATCCACCTATAAATCACTTTAGTTATTAAACATAATAAAGCTAATACAATAATACCAATACAAATCCATTGTTCAATTTCCATAATATTTTATAATTTTATACCAATTAAATTATTATTTAAAATCTTTTCGCCTTTTTCTTTTAATGTATCAACGGTCTTTTGAATCAATGACATACCAACTGGTGTACCCAACATTTGAGTTATAGTATAATTTTTCCAACCCGTTGAATTCCATCCATTTTCAACTTTGTAACAAATATATTTTTGGAAATCCTTTTCCATTCTATTTTTCAATCTCGCAGCATCCCTTTCAGCCAATTTTTTTTCAACTGCTTCATCAATAAAATTTTCAAGTGAATAATTCATTTTAAAAATTTCATTATTTAATGTATATTCTTTACAAGGCATTGACTTAAAATAATTTTCAATATCACGAATATCATCATAGCTAAATTTAGGGTATCTATTATAATCGGTATTTCCACCACGACCATTGTTTTTTGCATATCCAACTTTTTTACCGTCAGCATAAATATCGGCATTGAAACAATAAGTTTCGTCACTATTGCCTAAACTGATTTTAATATTCTTAATTTCTACATTCATAATTGTTTATCATTTAAAATTCATACTACAAAGATATATCAAAATAATTATATTTGAAAATGTAATTTGTTAATAAAACCTTTCCCCTACTATTTTAATAGATATATCCCTTAGTGTATAATACTCATCACTATATTTTGCATCATCATCCATATATCCAATAATATTATCTCTGAAAGAAATATCTTTTTGTTTACATAAATTTAATAATAATGGTCTTAAATACTTCCAACCGCTTACCGAATATTGTGAAACATATAAAATTTCTTTACTGTATTTATGTGAAAAATAAGAAGTGAATAAATCAACCATTTTAGAACAAATACCTTTATTTAAATAGTTTTTATTTGTTGAACAATAAGAAATTGAATAGTGTTCTTCATTTGAAAAATAGGCAAATTTGGTAACTCCATAAATATGTTCTTCATCATAACAAACCACGAACACCAACGAATCATTATATTCTTTACTTCCATAAAAATGACAGCCAAAATCATCATAACTGAAATATTTAATTTGTTTTAAATCATTAACATAATTTTCTTTTGGTAAACATCCACAATAAACTAATTTAGAAAATTCACTTGCCGTCATTGATTCAGTTTTCATACCCACTTATCTTTTAAATTATTTGATATACAAAGATACATAAAAAAGAAATGCAACCAAAACAGAATATGTTAATTGATTGCATTTATATTTATTTTTGTATTTAATTAGATTGCCATTACATAAATATTTGAAATATTAGCACATGGATGTTCTGCATTTTTAGCTCGATTAAGCCAATCCTGCGCATTATCAATCATTTTTGGTAACTCTTCCAAAGTATAATCAAACTTATATTCATCAATATCTGAACCCGACATTCCAAGAAAATTATCTTCTTCATCGCACCACATGAAAATCCACGGTGTGCTATTCATTGAAGCTAATAACCTAAATCTGTTTTTACCGCTACCTAAAGCCATTTCTAAATTTAACTCTTTCATTTATTTTTTTATTAAATCTATTACTTTTAAAATAGCAGATTCACGAGCCTCGTAATAATCTGATTTTTTTGATAGTATTTTAAAATGTGACTGAATATCACCACCCTTAAAAATATAATTTATAATTTTTTTACAATCATACCCTTCCAATACATTATATGTAATATTATAATTATGCTTTTCCCTAAGCCAATTAATAACCTGTTGCCATAGTGGGGCATTTACTTCACCAACTAAATCTATACCATTCAAATCATCGGTAGCAAAATTAACCAAAACACCCTCATTTGATATAATGCTTTTAATGTAAACCCCAAAACAATCATCACCTATATAACCCAACTCTTTTAATAGTAAAGCAATTTCATACGTTACAAATTCTTTTTCCATAATTATTTATTTTTTATAATACAAAGATATGGTTTAACACTGACATTCTAAAATATAATCTGTTAAATAAAATAATTATATACTTATTTATTATTTTTAAGTACATAAACTGTGTCAATAGGTATATATACTGAATCAACCATCTTATAACTTATTTTCATCTCGTATTGCATATTCCCTTTTAATGCATCAATTTGACCTCTTTCATATCCTAATTTATTTGGTATTAAAAATAAACAAAAACTTGACATTGAAAATATTATAGACACAAGAGTAATCGTATTAAAATTACGACCATCATAAACCAACCAATAACCCAACCCAACTAATATAATTAATAACACTACAAATCCTAATACTTCCATAATTTTTAATATTTTAATTAATTTTTATTCTATATCGTTTTTATAATCAGTTTCATATTTTTCCAATAGTTCAATGACATCATCAACTTCAAATTGTGGGTCATTTATCATATTGAATATTTCATCCGCTTCATGCAATGATAAAAAATATTCTAACACTTTTATTAGCTTATCATCCGTATCATTTCGGGTATCTCTTATTTGTTGTTCATTTTTCATGATAATATAAATTTTTAATATTTATTACGTCTAATAATTTTTCACACGATTCACTGTCTTCAACAAACAAATCCATCACAATTTCTGAAAATCCACTTAATATAATTAATGTTTCTTCATCTACAGGAAAATTTTCAAATTGGTCATCCTCACCAAACTTATAAATACAAGGACTTAAATTAAATTTGTTTATGTACTTCCACATATCATCTTTAACAAGTTTACAAATCACAAGCCGTTTATAATAATCGCACTTACCCTCTGTAAAATTAGGTTTACTAATGATAGTAAAAAACTCTCCGTTATCAATAATTCTCCAATGATTTAAACAACTTTTATCGGAACGATAATTACTTATACCCTCAACAGGACAATGATCGAACCACTCGTCTAAGCGTTCAAGGTCATAGTGTAGTTCAGTATTTTTATCTGCAATAAAACCATCGTATATTTTAATTGAATTTTCCATTGTATTAAATGTATTTATTAGATACTCAAATGAGTATATTTATTTATAAATTATTCTTAACCAACTCATCACCATCGAAAGATATTGATATTTCCTTTGTGTAAACTTCTGAATATTCGGGAGAAATTCCAACTGTATCTGCCTGAACTAGTTCCTGTAATTCTTTTAAATCACCACCGCCATTTGATTTTATAACCTTATCAATAATATAATTACAAAATTTTATTTCGTTTTCTGATGAGTTCATAATTCTTTTCTCCATATTTTTAATAATTTCAATAATTTTTTAATTTGAACATCATCACCTATTTCAATTATTTCAATTATTTCTTGATAAGTAGGATATGATGGTACTAATACCCAATCATTTGGTTCTGATATTAGATACTTACCTATTAAATCTTTATGATAAATTCTATTTTTTAAAAATGTAGAATATTCTGTTGATTTACATTTAAAATAATTTGATTCCTCTTTTATCATACATTTTGTTTTAATTATAATACAAAGATAGTCTTTAACTCTGATATATGGAAATGAAATTTGTTAAATAATTGGTGGTGTGAACATACGTTTTAATTCCTCATTTTGCTCGTGCCAATTATTTAAACTCTTCATTAATAACTCCAACACATCACTACTCATATTGGTAACGTTATATGCTTCATAAACACCATCAATCAAAGCAATACTTTGTGTTCCATGTTGACCAAGTTTATTGGATAAAGTTATGTATTTAATCAAAGATTTTGCAATATTTTTCTTTGCTGTTGTAAGTTGTTCATATTCGGTCTTCATAACAATGTACTTATTTATTTAAGTTAAAACTTTTTAAACTCCTGTAATTCTTCAATAGCAATCTTTTTATTAAATTGCATTAACGCACCATATATTAATCCCATAAGGAAAGTATATCTTAACATATCATCAAAAGAATATAATTGAATTAGTTCCTGTAATTCTTTTAAATCACCACCATCTTTTGATTCTATAGCCTTATCAATAATATAATTATAAAACTTCATCTCATTTTCACGTGAATTCATATATCTGTTTTTTATTTGATTAAATAATTAATTGATAGTGTAAAGATAAGCTTTAACTATGATATATGGAAATAGAATTTATTAAAAATATTCAACCAAAACAAATCCTTCGGCTTCATATTCCTTGATAGCTTTTATAATTTCCGATTTGTAAATATTTCTATCACTACAACAAAATATTTCATCATCAACAAATATTTCAACATGAAAATGAAATACAGATGTAATTACTAATTTGAATTTTTTTACATTTGCTGTTGGTTCTTTATTCAAAAAATTAGTTGCTTTATGGTAATCATAAGCATCTTTGATTGAATCAAATTCCAAACGATAAGAATCATGAGTACACGTTTCAAATCTTTCAGTTCCTTTGATTTTATAAATCTGAATATCCAACGCATTCAATTCACGGGTCATTTCTAAATCTGTTTTCATATTCATATGTTTTAATTGGATAAATATTTGTTTTAATTGATACACAAAGATAATACTTAACAGTGATATACCGAAATGAAATTTGTTAAAATGTTATCAACATTACTCTTGTCTTTGAAGTTTTTTCTTCAATCCAAATGTGTGAACCACTTTTACTAACATCAAACGATGGTAGCATATCTTGTAATTCCTTATTAACTATAGTTAAAACAAAATTCTCAATAGTGGTAGTATTAGCAAATTCTTTTGATGTTTTATCACCCATACAATCATTCTTATTTTCTTAAAAAAATATAATCCCCATTATTATTCCAAAATGCTATTTCGTTTATGGGTTTACTTATTTCGCTCATATTTACCACTTGAAATAATCTTGCTGTTCCCATATATTTATTTTAAATTTTCTAATTCAGTTACAACACTTTTCAATTCTTCTAAATACTTTGTAAAGTCCGCAACACTTTCGCTGATAGTAAAAGAAGTTTTATAACTTTTATCTTGTCGGTACAAATCAATTTCTTCATCTATATTAAAATCATTAACATATTTAATGAATTCTTCTATTGAGAATGGTTGAAGTGTAATAATCATATCTACACCGCCATCTGTCCAACTTTCAATTTCTGCACATTGTTGATTATCCTGTTTAAATAACTCAACATTATATTCATGTTCCTCAAAAAACTTTTTTAATTTAGTTGTTGTCATATATACTTATTTTATTATTTGTTTAGTACTCAATTGAGTATGTTAATCAATATTTTAAATCAATAATTTGTTTATCAAAAAAACTCTCAATTTTTTTAACCTCGTTCAGTTTATTCAAACATATAATAAGCTTTAAATAATTTTCTTTTCTATTTAATAATGCTAATTCATTATAATTGTTATTCTGAAAATCCAACCTTTTAGAATTATTCTGAATAAATGCACCATCGGATAATTTAACTAAATCAATATATGAACCAAAACTAAAAGATAGTGAGAAAGATTTAATACCACCTATACGACCATCAAATAGTCTTTGATCGTAATTTTCCATATGAAATACAATTGCTGAATTTCCATACCCACTTCTAACATCACTAACGCTAACTTCATTTTCTGATAATGGTACAATCCAATATGCAGACCACGTAAAACCTGCAGTTCTTGTATTACCATCGTCTAAAAAATCTTCATTTTCTTCTCTGAAAATTTGAATTTCGGGAAATTTTAATGCATGATATTTAAAAAAATATTCCATAAAGTTAGATATTCCTTTATTATATCTAAGAAAAGTTTCGTACATTTCTTTACTTAAATTTTTAACTTCGTTCAATGCAACTCTGTCTTTCATTTTCATAATGTGTGTATGTTTTATTTGTTTAATTATTTATTTTTGATTACCCTACAAAGATACTGTTTAACGTTGATATATAGAAATGGAATTTGTTAAATTAATTATTAATTAATTATAAACGCTCAAACTAACCCACTCATCAGACGAACGTACTTCAATATCCATATTCCCAAATTCAGCGATTAACATCTTTTTGATACGATAGCCCTCATTAAAATCTGCATCCCCACTATGACCACCAAAAGAATGTTTTCGTGTACTAAAGAACACTTCATCAACATCGTTTGAATTTGGTTTAAAATATGAATTTCTAATAACAAAATTTTTAATGTTGATTTTTAAATTTTTGTCCATGATGATTATTTTTATTTGTTTATCCGATTAGTGTTTCGTATTCTTCAATGGTAATATTACCCTCTTGCAGATTGATTTTGGCTCTAATGATTTCAATTAAATCATCCACTGCATCACTATCCAAAGGTTCATTTTCAAAACCATCTTTGTACTCTTCAATTATAGGTAATAATTGTTCAATCCAAGTATTCATTTTTTTACTCATAATAATTTATTTTTTTGTTGTTATTTTATTGGGTGAATATTACCCATTTTAATTAATTCATCGAGACCTAAGATACATTCTTTTTTTGTATCAATTAAATCATCAGCACAACCATCAATCTCAACATACCAATAATATTTATTATCTTCTTCATGGTATATTCTTACTATATTAACATCTTCAATAAAACCAACAACCTTATAATATCCTGCACATAATCTTTTAATTTTCATAATTATATTTTAATTAAATTGATAATACAAAGATACTATTTAACATTAATATATCAAAATGAAATTTATTAAAGAATATTTATATGATTTAAACAACGATCTTTACAGTTAACACTTGATTCCATATCACTCAAATAGTGAGCAAACTGCTTTTTAGCTTTCTTACCATTTTTCAAAATCCTTGCAAATTGAACCACATTATCCTCTCTGATAGTAACAACGTACTTACACCCATCATCCAATCCTTTAAGCATAACCCATCCAACAACTTCGAATTTCGTACCCACTGAAAAAATTACATTATCATTTTCCATAATTTATATTTTTGCTAATTGAATTAAAACACCATCTTGCAAATTAGTCGTTACTTTTTTTGTACCCACAATAACCTTTAAATAAACAACTGTATTAATATTTTCATCAATCCAATTTCGTTTAAATCTTTTTAGTGTTGTAATTTCAATTGTATATTCAAAATCCTCAACGTGTACCCTTTTATTTGGCTTTTTAAATCTATTATAAACAGCTAAAAATGTTTGTCCATTCAAAAGAACATAATACATCTGTTTAGGGTTATAATGTTCATTAAAAGTATAATAATCAGGTTTAATTGTGCTCATATTTTTACTTGTTTTTTAATTAATTTGATAGTACAAAGATAAAAAAAAGGATTCACTTTCGCAAACCCTTTTTGTTAATTTTATAAATATAAAAACCCCATTATATATTTTAGCGAATTAGTACTTAACATTTCTGTTGCATCCTTTCTTAATCACATTTTATATAATGGAGTTTAATAAATTCCTCATACAATTGTTCATTTGTTAAATCACGTCCGTCTGAAACATTTTCATCACACCAAGTTTTGAATGTAATTGCTTCTTTTTTTATTTTAATGGCTATTTCATCTTCGAACAATGTTTCGGGAACATCATCTTCCGTTTTATACATATCAATTAAAGTATAAGCACCTATAGAATCAACAAAACTATATCCGTTCATTTCATCAACAACATATTTTTTAGGTTCTTCAATAGTATCATTAATACAATTCCACATTTCAACCAATGTTTCACAAACAAAAACATCATCACCAATTCTACTTACCAAATGAAATTTTCTCATAATATAATAATGTATTTATATTAATAATCTTGACTGTTTAATTTATGATTAATATCATAAAGACTTGTAATTTTACCTTTTTCCTCATTGTCAGGTAACATTTTAATAATCTTTTTATACGCTGCAACATCCTGTACATCCATATCAACCTCACCATTGTGAACATGTAACCACCATAGAATAGTTTGAATATTTTTAGTATTCAATTTGATATTAATATCAAACGATGGATTAAATTTATTAAATTCTTTATTTAAAGGCTCTCCAAGTGTATTTATTTCCATAATTATTTAGTTAAAAACTACCACTAATTTTAATTGTTTTGTAAATACCATTACTCATAATACAAGCTTTTCTTACTTCATTATTTTCTTCTTCATCACTTGAACAATATCCACACGAATGTTGATGAACTACTTCCTGTGTATCACAATCAACTGTTGTAAACTGTTGGTACATATCATCACTCGTAACAATTACAATATATTTTTTCATTCATTAAAGTTTTTAGGCAATGGTTATTACCATTTCTTCTATTTCATTTGGGTTACAAATATGTTTAACATCTAATCCAAAAGCTAATCCTCTTTTTATTGCTGCTTCAATATGTTCAATATCAAAACCATTATCGGGAATGATAAAACTTACAACTACTACTTTCTTTTCCATAACGATTGTTTTATTTTGCTTAATTACCAATTTTCAACATAATTATCTTGACATACAAAACAATGTCCTTCTTTTCTTATACAAGGATTAATAACATCATCATCTGATTCATCAATAACAAACATTTGGTCTTCATAAGATTTTGACCAATTTTTACCTGTTTGTTTAATCATTCGTTTTACTTCTTCATCTGCAAATTCTTCTCGAATTTGTCCGATATTGTGAGACATTTCAGTTATTAATGTTTTCATACGATTATTATTATTATTGTTTTAAATTGTATTACAAAAGTAGTGAATTTAATTGATTGGCTGAAATGAAATTTGTTAATTTAATTCGAATTCTACTCTTCTCACATAAATATAATGGTCTGACCAAATTTCTTCATTTGTAAATTCAATAGGGCAAACGTGATAATTAATATTATCAAAAGGTATATCATCTTCAAAATCTACATCTTCAAAATCATTCCCATCAACAATACAAATACTACCATCTGATAATTTGATTTCTGTACCATCAGGTATTAAAATTGATTCAGCATCTTCATCTGAAATATCAAAACTGCTTTCGCATTCAGGACAAACGGTATAAAAAGCACAATCATCTTCTAATTTATCATATCCCCAACTTGTTAAAACAAATTCATGTCCGCAATTTAAACAGTTTACAAGCGTTTCTTTTTTCATATAATATTATTTTAATTGATTTATTAATTTAATTCATACACAAAGATACGGTTTAACTTTGATATAATGAAATGGAATTTGTTAAATAATTGTTTTAAGATATTTAACAACTTCGGGGTTTAAACGAACACTTCTATTACCATCCCTTACAATACTTGTTTTAATTATAGTATTTAAACTATTTTCAAAGTTGGTAATTTCACACGTTTTAAGATATTTAATGATAAGTTTATATTGATGTTTATAATCATGGTATTCAGGAGAAAATGGCTTTCCTATTATTTGACTTGAATTAATAATAAAGCAATTAGAATCACTATCTAAACGCTTTATATTTGCATTGTCGGGTAGTTCACTTATTTTAGTGTATAACTGCTCTTTAATAGCTTCTATTTGACTAATAAGATCTTTTATCATAATGAATCTGCATTTATTTTTATAACTAAACCATATAATACACCAAAACCATCAACAATTTCAAAATGTTCTTTTTTAACTAAATTCAAAATAGAATTTTCTTCATCCTTTGAAAGAACACCAACGATATTTGGACAAAAGAACACACTACACATATAAGAATCCACATTGAATAGGTCGTATTTTATCTGCTTCATAATAATATATTACTAAAATTTACAGCTAAATTTAACGCTTTCACCAAATTGTTCACGACTTCCTTTTCTACAACATTTTTCAGGTTTCAAACCACTTCCACATTCGCATATATCTAAACCGTAATGATTAACACAATGATTACAAGCGTATGTAGAATGCATTTCATTACTATATTTCAAAGATAGTCCAAACTTCTTTAAGTTCTTTCTTTTTAGCGAATTGTTTTCACCGTTTTCAAAATAAACGGTTACAGCCCCACAATTACAAAATGAATGGTCAACTATTTCTTCCATGATGATATTAGTTTTTACAGAGGTTATTTTCTAACGCAAATTTAAGCAATCCAATTGTACCGTCATGATAATTATTAAAACCTAAGTCTTCACCTGTTTTAATTAGCACATTGTCAATCCACAGTTCGCCACAACTTTTCTCTGCTTCTTTTGTTGAAAACCAACGAATTTCAGTATTACCCCAAAAAGTAGGATAGGATTGATAATATTTTCCATTATTCCAACTCCAAAATTTATAATTAAATTCCATAATTGTATTTGTTTATTTGTTTGAATTATTATAATGCAAAGATACGGTTTAACATCGACATATACAAACCAATTTTGTTAAATTATTTATCTTATTCAATATTGTACTTTTATCAATATTATAATTAATTTATTAATTCAAACAAACCTGTTTTCTTTTCTATTTTTAAAACCCCACGTTTCAAAATATTTTTATCATATTTATTTTCCAAAAATAGATAATTATCTGTATTCATGGTAGAAGATGCGTTGCAATAAAATTCATTTGTTTCAATATTGAAATAATCGGATTTGATAGAATAAATTACGCCACCCATTAAATAAGGGGAATTATATGGTTCAAAACAAACCTTTTCTTCACCTTTTTCATTTAAAATACACCACTGACTCTCAAGATGCTTTGGTTTATTACTACCACTCATTTTAAGTATTTCTTTTGAATAAAACGCTTCAACGTATTTCAATAACATAATATATCCATCCTTAACTCTGCCGTCCCACATGCCTGTTCTGTAGATGGCATCATTTACTTTTTTACCATCAACATACAGATTAAAAAAATCCTTTGATGATTTGTTCCATTCTTTACGATATTCAAGTGATAATACAATAGGTTTTAATTCTAACATAAGTTTATTTGTTTTTTATTTATAAGTAATAAAAATTTTATCAACATGCTCTGCATCAAAAATAGGCATCATATGTTCATCTTTCATAATAAATTTAACAAACGGTTCAAATAATAATCCGTTTGGTGCTTTAATAACAATTTCTTTATCCTGTAAAGAATCTTTCATTAAGCTTATTTCTGCAATAAATTCTCTTACTGTCATAACTTGTTTTAATTATTAATTGATATACAAAGATAGTCTTTAACAATGATATATGGAAATGAAATTAGTTAAATATTTGGCTGTGTTTATGATATACACCAACTAATTGATAATAAGAGTCTAATTCGTTAAAATTCTCATCCATAAATTTTTCTGCTTCTTGTTCAGTATCAAATTTATGTGCATTTTCTAAATTTTTAGAAAATTCTAAACTCAAATCGATATATGAATAATATCGATTATTTTCAACATCTAATATTATATATTTTTTTTTCATATTACTATAGTTTTACATACCTTTTAAAAAAAGGATAATATACCCTCATTTCCATCCATGTACCTGAAATACTTATAAACGTAAACCAACTTGAACTAACATCCTGATTATACTTATATGGTTCACAAGCTTCTTTAAGTTGCTTTTCAGAATCCTTTGTAACATCAAAAGGAAAATCCTCATGTAACCATTTTAATGTTTTTTTATCCCTGTATTCAACTCTTATTTTATCTACTACCATATTATTATTTATTTAGATTGTATTAATTTGATTACAATGTAAAGATACGGATTAACATTTGATTATACTAATTGAATTTGTTAAATTTTAAAATTATTGTTAATCCCAATTAGCAAAAGGAATCTCAATCCAACGTTCACCATCAACTTCACTAATGAAAGTAGAACAACTATCAAACCACATATATTCACGGTCTAAATACTTCCAAATACAACGAGTATACCTCACGTACAAATCCGATTCATGATTATCAAATTCAGCATCGGGAAATATTAATTTTAGTTCTTTCTTTATTTCTGTCATAACATTTAATTTTGAATATTAAAACCTAATTTTTTAGCATCCGAAATTTTAACGTGAAATATTTCACTATCAGAAACAGTCCATTCAGCAATCATCCAATGATTACCTCCTGTTACATCGCAAAATTTTTCCCAACCACATGTTATTTTTATACATCCCAATGTGATAGGAACGGTTTTCTCTTCGATGACTATAGGTATTAAATTATATGCGTTAACCCATTCATCCTCACTCAACGCATCCATACTATCATCATAGCCATATAATCTACCTGCTTTAAAAGCGTTTCTTAAATCCTCTTCCGTATATAATTTTTCTTCCATGTTAATAAAGTATTTTTGATTAATTAAGTACTCAAACGAGTATCGTTGTTTCTAAATCAATTAAAAATTCATCTGTTAAATTTGATTTTCTGTTGTCGAAATTATTTCATTTCCTGTTTCTTCACACATAATTGTACCTTGAAGTTGTACAAAGTTTGCCCCTTTACGTTTACAATTATTTAATACTTCGATTAGTAAATCAATTTCAATATCTCTCATAGTATTAATATATTTATTATACGAAGTACTTAATGTTCTTAATATTCTTTTTCATTAGCTTTTCTTCTCATAGCCTTTGCTAATTCCATTTTTTTTATATTTTCCATAATCGATAAATTGTTTTATTTGATTTATTGTAATACAAAGATAGTCTTTAACATTGATATATACTAATGTAATTTGTTAAATAATTTAATCACACTCATTTTCATCAAATTTTGTTTTAGATTTATCAATAAAAAAATCATTTCCTATTATCATTGATATTGAATCTTTAAGTGATAAATTTGCAATTTCAACCTCTTCATTCTCATCAATATCCATGTTAATATAGTCTTTATAATCATCTACTAATTCTTGTTTTGATTTAGCATTATAGCCTGTAGCCATATATCTTTTACACTGTTTATCGTAAAGTCTGTAATACATAATTTTATAGGTTTTAAATTGTTTTATTTGATTAAATTACTTTTAATTGATAGTACAAAGATACGGTTTAACATTCAATTATCAAAATGTAATTTGTTAATAGATTTATAACTTTTACTCAAACCAAAATTATTTTTATTATCTACTTTCAATTCTAAATAATTTGAAATTTCTTGTTTTTGTTCAACCGTTGTCATATTGGAAAACTCTGTAAAATCATAGAGTATAAACAATATAGAACGCCAAATATGCTCTACTTTTCTTTTTTGGTATGCAGTACCATGACCAAAATATTTAACACCGTACAAGCCTAATTTAGAACATATTTCTTCATGTACTTCATCTGATTTTTTACCATGTCTCAAAAGTGCTAAACAAAATTGAGATGTCTTATAAGAACAAAGATTCATTGATTTCATATTATTATTTTTTAGGTTTAATAACTTCATAAGTACACTGAACACTTTTATTTAATATTTTAACATCTGCATTTAGCATGTATCTAACAGCCTTACCATTTATAAACAAAGTTGCATCGCCATTATAACCATCTCTTGATGCTCTAATGCAATGCAACCAAAATAATGATATGCTTTCGTTTTCTTTTTTAATGAACGGATTGTTTAAATTACCAAATTGACACGCTACTGTATTCATAATGTTTTTGTTATTATTTGATTAATTATAATACAAAGATACTGTTTAACATTAATATATCAAAATGTAATTTGTTAATTTTTTAAAATTGTTTCAGACCACCATTTTCATCAGTGTTATATTCATAAGATAATAAATATTTCATTTGGTTCAATTCATTAACTGAAATATCAAAACAATCACAAACCTCTTCATCACAATACCGATTTTTACGACTGTTGTTTGAATAATCATAGTCATAAGCCATTGTTAAAATCTCTTCAATTTCAGGTACTAAAAAGACTTTTTCGCCATTGTCTGATAATACGGATGCGTTTTTGTTGAATATCATAATACCACTTTTTTATATAATTAATTAAATTGTAATGCAAAGATAGTCATTAACATTGATATATCAAAATAGAATATGTTAAATTATGTTTAATCTAATTTCAAATCAATTGCTTGTGTCATTTCACCTAATTTAACAAATAAGGTTGCCGAAATTAAAATATCATCAACTTCACCGATAAAAATAGTAGCTTCCAAATCTCTTGAATGTAAATCTAAATCTGTTAAATCATATTTACAATCCCCAAACACTTCTAAATCGACTTCTAACGTTAAATCAACCTCTGTTTTTTCACCATCGAAAAACCAATTAGAATTAACAATATCCAAAATAAATTCCCTATTTTCACGTTTTAAAGTGATTGAGCCAAACCCCTCTTCCAAATCATTGTTACTGACATTTCCATCAAAAACAACAACCGCATGTAAAATAGTAGCACCTTTAATTTCTTTTTCCATAATATTTTTAGTTTGTTAAATTTTTTCAAAATAGTGAATATATGTACCTCTTTCGGTATCACAATTGTAATATGAGTAAGATTCGCATTGACTTTTAAAGGATAAATCACTATCTGTATCAAAAGAATGCATACAATTAAACAAATGATTTGATATAGGGCAAACACTTTGATAAGGTTGAAATGGTATTTTATTTGATGACTGAATAAATACAGTAATTCCATCAGCATAAAGCTTTTTAGCTTTAACTATATTAATTTGTTTTAGTGTTGTCATTTCACCAAATAAATTACCTGTAACTTGAATGTTTTTCATAATTAAATATTATTTAATTAATGTAATTTCTGTTTCAAATAAAAGTTCATCATCATTATCATAAAAAATGACTTCATAAGTGGTGGAATTAAAGTTGTTTATATTTTTATATTCAACTACCTCAATTAAACTAGTATTACACAATTTCATATTTGCTTTAAATTCTTCCGAAGAGTATAAATCACGATTGTTAATTTGATTATCTTTAACAATTGTTTCAATACTATATATTTTCAAAAAATCATCTATTTTCATATTACTTTATATTTGCTTTATTAAATTGATATACAAAGATATTATTTAACTTTGATATTCTAAAATGGAATTTGTTAAATTTGAGAAATTGTTTTTATAAATATTTCATCTGTATCATATACCCAAGTTTTAAAACGACCTTTAGTATTTTCATTGCGATGTTTAACCAATATAGCCGTAAAAATAATTAATGTTTTATCATCAATCATTAACGTTTCATCATATTCAACGTCAATACCCATAGTATAGTTATCATTATTATTATTAGATATTAATGCGTATACTACCAAAAATGATTTTTTCATGTTGTTTAATTGTGTTGAACCTTTTTTCGGCGTATTCATTAATATTAGAATATATGTATTTGTTTATCATCCCCCAAATAAATGTTACATTCTTTTGTTTTCCTACAAATTTCCTGTAACACATCGTTGTTATCATCAAAAAATCCTGCCCCATGTCCATTACGACTCAATAAGAAGTTATGACCTAATAAGCTATCAGTATAGGTATTCGCTTCTTCAATAGCTTCATTTGATTTTTCAATCTCTTTAATGAAGTTGATAATATCTAATCTTGATATTTCAGTTGAATCATCGCAAACATCAATAATGGAATACCCATCAAATTCAACATCCACCCATAATAAAGTTTCTAAATAAGAATTAAGAACCTCATCTATATTAAAATGTTTTAACTTTACCATAACTTTTTGTTATTTTATATTGTTTTATTTCTAATTGATATGCAAAGATAGTGTTTAACATTGACTTATGAAAATGGAATTTGTTAAATATTCCATTTAGCTTTATACCTAATAATGAAATCATCAGGAAATTGTGAAACAAAACCACAACGAGGGCAAACAAATTGACTACCATTGAAACGTGTACGAGGGTTATCACAGCCACCTCTTTCGTTTCTTGATATGTTATTACCGCAATACGGACTATAATCTTTTTCGGTCATAACTTTATTATGTTTTATTGATTAACTTCTTGATACAAAGATAAAAAAAGGTTTACTTTCGCAAACCTTTTTGTTAAAAATTTTTTAAATCTTGTTTTGTAGCATATTCAAATAACTGAATAAATTGATGAAATTCTAAATCACAAAGACGTTTTGTTTCAAAATGTTCAAACATATATTCCCACCTGTTTGATTCATTCCAATCTAATAGATAGTAATAACTTCTACCCGAAACCTCTTTATCATCTATCAATTGTTTCATACCTATATTATTGTATTAAAAACTGATTTAAAAGTTCTTCAATAGTGAAAAATGTTCTTCCATCAGGGTAATTTGGGGTATCATAATAAAATCTTTCACCATCAAAATTATATTCCTTTGCACACCATATGCTAAAATCGCACATTTTATTTGTTAACTTTTGTTCAGCGAATATAACACCTTGCAAATGTGCTTCTTTTCTTGATTCATACATAGCCCTGTCTCTTGAACCGATTGGCATTAAGCTACCATAAGGAAATTGCTTGTAAGCATCCCTTGAAACCTCTTTTCTATCTATTAATACTTTTGGTTCTTTTTCCATAACTGTATGTGTTTATTATTTGATTAAATTTGATAATGCAAAGATACGGTTTAACAATGACATTCTAAAATAGAATTTGTTAAATAAAAATATCATTAGATAAAAAATTTATTAAATCTTCCGCTTTAAAAACATAACCATGACAATCATCACCACCATTTGCTTCAACTTTGAAGTCATATCTAAAATCTTTACTACCTATTGTTACATCTGCAAATCTATCACAACTTTCATGATATACATTTACTTTAACAATAACTTCTTTATTATTTATAGTTACAATTGCTTTCATTATTTGTTTAAATTAAAAAATATATAATTGTTAAAGTTATAGATATTTCACTTATAAAGGCATATATAAAAACAGATGCCCCATTTATTAACCGCCCTCTCATTAAATGCGAACGCTCTACTATATCAGAAATAACATTTGCTATTGTAATAATCAACGTAAAATAAACAATTATACCCAACATTCGAGGAAAACCAAAATTTCGACAATATAGGCAATTTATCAACCTCTTTTAAACGACTTACCTTTACTTTCAAACATAAGTTCATTGAATCCAAAATTGTAACTGCATCCATATAAAACGACTGAATTTATTTATATATTAAACCTTTTTCGGCTTTTTCCAAATCTTTGTTTTCAGCACCCCTAAACCACGCATCCCAATAATTTTTAGAATTTGAATCCTTTTCAAGTAATCTAATAATCATTTCTTTTACATTCTCACCGTATGAGTTTATATCACTTAGTAAATTGTCCGCAATTTGTTCACTTGTTAGTATTTTTTCCATAAAAGTATATGTTTAATTGTTTTTTTTAGGTACTCAAACGAGTATTGTGATATTATATTATTTTAAAATGGATGGATTTTTAGGATTTAAATTTAATTGGTTAAGAAATTTCAGATCAATACTATCACAAAATTCTGCATTACCATCATTTGTAATAAGCCATTTATAAGTAATAGCAAAATTACCTGAATTAGTTTCAAAAGATATAATTATGTGATTTGTATTATCAACCAAATAAAAACCTTTTGATATATCACTTGTATTAATAGCAACAATTTTTAAATTGTTTTTATCCGCAAAATATTTAACTATTCTCATATGTTTTTTATTTATTTTAATACCAAAGACCCATGTCAGTTTGAATTATTTGTTTATTATCCTGTAAATGAGAAATCACTTCACTTGAACATATATCATAAACATATGCATCCTCCTGAATTTGTTTTTTAATAGCATCATCTTCATCATTTAAAAAGAAAATGTATTGATTCCAATCTACAGAAACATCACCATCTCTCACAAATACATCAAGCCATAGTTCAAGTCCACTTTTTTTGTCTTTAACCAATACCGAAAAACCATCGATTGCATCACCAGTATATTTAATTGCTTTTGGATTGAAATTCTTTATTACCTTTAATATGTCCATAACCTGAATGTTTTATATTGATTAATTAATTTTATTGTAATACAAAGATACGAATTAGCATTTTAATATCAAAATCAAATATGTTAAATAAGATCTTTTGGATCAAAAAATACGTTATCCTGAATTGTACCATCAGAAAATTTAACAAGTCCTTTATTTAAACCAAATTTGTTAAATAAATGAAAAGCTGCTATTTCAGAATTGGTTTTAGGTTTTTTAACAATAGGAACAATACTAAGAACATCCACAACCTCAAAAGTACCTTTTTTACTGAAAGGGTGGTCTGTATATACTTTTACTTTTTTCATAATGATTCAAATTTGTTGGTTAAAGTTTTTTCATTATTCAATATACTGTTTCTGTCAAAACCTGAAACATATTTGAATAGGTTACTTAATGGTATTCTGTATTGTCTGCTATCAAGGTTTATAATAGTATCAGTACAAACAAGCAACATTTTAGAATTAACATCAGTTATAAAAAATTTGTTAACCCCACAATGAACAACATCCCCAACCATCGGAACATAATCAAACAACGATTCATCATAGTTATGTGATATGGCAAATTTAGGATTGTAAGAACGTTTAACATCAACTTTAATATTATTGTTATTATCCTTACAAGCATTAAAGAACTTACTTGCATCCTCATCCTCTTCTAAATAAACCCTGTTCAATGTCATTCCTGAACACCCTGAAATATCCGATGGTTTTAAACCACTAAGCAAAAAATCTTTTTTTAATACAGAATAATATCCGTGTGAACAATTATCAATGAATATTACTTTAATGGTTTTCATAATATGAATGTGTTTTTATTTGATTTTATTTTAAATTCGATATGCAAAGATACGGTTTAACATCAATATATGAAAATGAAATATGTTAAAAAGATACAAATGTTTCAGGGTTAACATGTTCCTTTGATTCTTCTATTGATGTTCTGTATTGGCATATAAAAGTTTTACCTCTTTTACTACTCCACATACCGCCACCTAACGTATCAATATGATAACATTTAAATTGTTTGCTATATGTAAGTTTTAGTTCGTTATCATCTTTTAACACACCAACTGTTTTACTCCAAACACGACCCCATTTATCAGCGTATAAAGTTCTTATAGTATTACCTTTAAAATAAGGATGTTTGTATTTTTTAAGTGAAATAATTTTATCAATTTTTGAATCTAAAAATAAAACAACTGCCATTGTTTCTTCATAAGAATGATGGTTTTCTTTTAAATACTTTTTAGCCAGTTTTATAGCATCATCTTCTGTTTTAACAAAACCGTTTTTTATTTGGGTTTTTAAATCCTTAATGAATTTATTTCTTAATTCGGGAATTATCCCACTAAGTAAATATAAATCACATTTTCTCATAACATTACTTTAATTATATATTAGCTTCTTTTAATGGGATAAAACCGTATAAATCAGAAAATTTATATACACTATTAATTGTTTCTAAAACATCTATATTTGAAATATAAAAATCATCAAATACATCCCCAAATACTAATAAAATTAAATCGCTTTATTTCATCGTTAAATTTATAATTAACAAGTAAAGCTTTAAGCTTATCTAAAAATTCTTGTGCTTCCATAACTGACTGATTTATTTATGTTTTATTTGATAATGCAAAGATAGACTTTAACAACCACATACCGAAATCTAATTTGTTAAATTATAGGCTTAATTTTTTATTCAATAACTTTTCTAACACATCTCCAAAATCCTGATGTTAAATCAATCAAATCAGGATTGGGTTCAATATTCCCATTAAGTTCATCAATTTCAATTTGGCTTGTATATTCGTTTACTTCATCGATAAAACTCATACCACCCCAATGAACAAAGAATTTTTCAAATACACCCAATTTAAAATCACGAGGGTTTTCCTTACTGACTTTTACGTGTTTAATAAAACCGTTGTCAGTTTTATATCTTATTGTTTCAAAACTTGTTTCCATAACTTTTTGTTATTTTATATTGTTTTATTTCTAATTGATATGCAAAGATAGTATTTAACATTGACTTATGAAATATTATTTGTTAAAAATGTCTAGTTGTTTCAAAATACACGCAATCATCTGTTACAACAAAATATATTTCACCAACATTTTCATATGAATAACCTTTCATTGTTTGATTAGTAAATATGTAAGGGCAAACAATACTATTAATACCAATTGATTCAAATATATCCGTCAAATCGTAATTTTCAAGAATAAAGTTATCGGATAAATTTCTATATTCGTTATATTTCTTCTTTGTTATCTTATCATCTTCGTTATTTTTTGAAGATTCAAGATAAGCTTCATAATATTTTTTAATATTTTCAGGATGACTTTCAATTATCAATTTAGTCATTCCTTGATATTTGAAGTTATAGTACTTTCGGTCTTCATCATTTCTATCATCAGAAAATGACCCATAACAATATGACCCGATTAATGGCTCAAGCTCGTAAAAATAAATCGCTTTTTTATTAGGAAATAACCCATTAAGAAATGAAACTGCTTCAATCATGTCTTGACTATCTTTTCTTTCCTCAACATAATCTTTCCATGCTTTTTTATTAAGAAACTCAATAGTCTTTTCATCCTTAATAATTGGAATGTTAAATTCAATTTTAGCTTTCTCTTTTTTACATTTATATTTAGAACAACAAAACGCCCACGATTCAATACCAATATAATAATGCTCAGTTTCTTTTAACAAATGTAAAGCTGTCATTTCAACACCACTCATCATTTTAACTTTTACAGTATGCTTGATAGTGTGAAATTTCAAATTGTGCGGAAATACTCTTTTAGGTCTACCCATGATAATATATTTAATTAAAAATTTTTAATAAATTAACCTTTTCTATTTCACATTGTTTCTGACATAGTGTAATGAAAGAATCAATTCCAATTAAATCAAATACAGTATCATACATACATGTAAACGCAAGCTCAACATCCCACCCATTTATAACTAAGATGATAAAACCATTTACGGCTGCATTTAATGAACGTGATTGTTTATTTTTCATAACGATTGAATTATAATACCTAAATCTATTAAATCATTTATACATTTATTCTTATAGTCTTCATTTCTTAACTGAATCATTTTAGATGACCGAATAGTAGGATTAATATCTTTTGAATAAATATTACTTAATTTACCAATTATTAATGTAAAGTGAATTGTAGCCTGTTTAGTTTGTATTGAAATCAAATTAGTACCTTTAATATATGGATTTTCACTACTCCAACGACCATTTTTATTACCACTTAATTCATACTCTATTAAACGGTTAGAACTTATCACAACATTTGAATCATCAAGTGAAAATGAAATTATATCATCTTTAACCAACGATAAAAAGTCTTTAACTACTAAAAATGTTTTCATTTTACTTTTAATTACATTTATTTAATTTATTTGATATAACAAAGATAAGCTTTAACTTTTATATATCGAAACCTAATTTGTTAAATAACGTTTGTTATAGGGAATATGTATTCTAAGTAATATCTTGTTAAAGAATAAACATCAGACCATTTAGATTTTTCATTTGGGAAGTTAGTGTTAATAAATGATAATCCTGTATTATAATAATATTCTTTATCTATTTCTTTTTTAACTTCTGTTATTTTATAAACGTTTCCCAACATATCATCTACTTTAAAATCAGCTATTTTATTAGCCATTTCATTTTCAGCAAAATATTGTGAATGCAAATTAAAAACTTCATCACAAGCAAATGTTAACAAATCCAAGCTATGAGTAGAATCACCCACTTGACCAATTTTAACTTCTGTAAATTCAGGGCGAACCAATGAAAGGGAATTCCAAATTGAATGAACATCATCTTTTTCAATCATTTCAATCAGTGAAGGAAGTATTTGTTTCATTGTTAAAAAATGGTCATCAACATGTGCATCAGAGGTTTCATCATCCATTTTTTCACGGTCATCATTTATAGTGAAAACAGACATCCTATCTCGATATGAAATTTCTTTGTCCTTGTTAACAGTAATAAATGTAAAATGAGAACCGTATTGTCTTACCAATAAATAAACATTATCTTTAACCAATAAAAACCAATCATAGTTTTTACCCTCATGAAATTTGAGTTTATCAAAAGAGAATTTATCATCAACTGTATTGATAGGTAAATACTTTAATAAATAATCAAAACTGAATCTTAACTTCTGCATGAGTTTATTTTTATAAACTATGTCACGTTTAAAATGGTCATCATTGAAAGTGAAAATTTCTTTTATCATATTGTTTATTTGATTAAATTGATATGCAATACAAATGTAGATAAAATAAACGGTTGACTAAAATTGAATTTGTTAAATTAGTTTATTTAACATTTTAAGTGCTTCTTCCATAGCCCGTCTATAACTAGTCCATTTAACATTTCCATTATCATCCACAACATTAAAACTACCTATTTTAGCATAATAATGAGTTCCATCATCCCACCGTTTAATAATAATTTCTTCTTTTGTAGGCTTAATTTCATCAGGGTACTGTAATACACTACTTTCTCTTGTCTGAATGATTTTAAACCCATCTAATAAACCCATGTATTGCATTCCATTGGTAAGTAATAACGCATGACCTTTATCAATCGAATCATATCTATTTAAAAGTGTTTCATTTTCTAAATGAGATGCAGTGGTACAAGGTGCAACATTTTCTTTTAATAACTTACTAATTGAATTACCAAAAACAGTTATTAAATTATCATCATCGTTATTTCGAATAAAATCACGTACACCATTTTCAATCTCTTTACCACAATATTTTTCAAAATGATGATATACCTCATTCTTTGTTTTAGCTAATAAAAACCAATTAGGATAAACAGAATTATCTATTGCAACAATTCTTACAAAAACATAAGATTTTGGTGCAGTCAGTCTATTATCAGGATTTATTTGTCTACCCATACAAATATCTAACGGTGGAGTATTACGTATGTTATCCCATACTTTCTTTTTAACATATGGCTTATCATAACATGAACAACAAAATATTCCCGATGGGGTATTATATAAACCCTCATTCGGCTTAAATTCATAACCACAACTTTTACATATTATCATAATAACTAACTTTATTAAATTTATATATTATTATAATCCTATACCTAAAATATCATCATTATCATTTGATACACAATACCATTCTTCTTCTGTTATTATTCCATTAATACCCATACCTTTTAATTCATCAGTTCTATCTTTTATAGTTTCACTATTGATTTTAATTTGTGGATATGTACCTGTATAAATAGTTGATGGCATTTTAAACGCCTGAACTTCAAAAATAGATGGTAAGTTTTCACCAAACATATTATCATCGACGGCTGCAACTATAATCATTTTGCCGTTTACAGATTTTTGACAAATCATTTTAAAATAAGATGTTTTCATTTATTTACTTTTATTTGTTTAATTATTTATTTTTAATTAATTACCATACAAAGATACTGTTTAACGTTGATATATAGAAATGGAATTTGTTAAATTAATTAGTTTTGTAATCCCAATTTCCAATAATAATAGCTTTAACTTCAATAAACTCACAAACCATATTAACATTTTTATCAACAATTTCAAAATACATTCTTTTTATAATTGTCAGCTTATCTGAATACAACTTCTGTCCATTATTTACAAGGTTATATTTTAATTTCTGAATTAAACTATTAAATACTTCTCTATATATAACAGTTGTATATTTAGAATTGCCACTACCCAAAGAATAAATCTCATAAGGTATAGATGTACTAAGTTTAAAACAATGAGCGTTATTACCATTGTTAAAGTCAGTAATTATATTAATATTAGAATCAGTCTTTCTATACTGCTCTAAATATATCATAAAATTATCAGGTAACAAACCAACGTATTCCATAAGACTATTGTTTTAATTATATTTGATATGACAAAGATAAACTATTAAAACCATTATAGGAAATGGAATTTGTTAAATAAAATATTTGTTTTATATATGACACGCTCGCATTACAAAAATTTACCTCTTTGAATTTGGTACTGTATGTGTGCTTATAATGAAATGTTTATAGTAAAAATATTAACATGTTTTTTAACATATATACATTTATTACGTAAAATAAGGTAAAAACAACTCATATTTAACGTACTCATTTGAGTATCTGCATATTACAAAGGTAACAAAAAGTGTGTAAATAGACTATTTTTGTTACCTTTTTTATATATAGTATAGTTAATTAGAGAATAAATGGTATATAATAATACGAACTCTGAAAGAGTGAGAGAATGAGCGTAGCGAAATGAGGGAGGAGGACGGTCATGTATGTTAAATTTTTAACAAAATTTTGGTTAAATAAATATTTAACCTTATTTAACTAACTTTACATTTGTAGCATAAAAAAGTTAAATTATCATAATGTTAATAAAAACATATTTAAACTATCATATTGTTAGCATACCGCATAAGGAATTTTTTCACTTGTAAAGTAAACGTATGTTAATTATGTCAAAAAGATATTTTTGACAATGGGGTTAAAATTTTAACCCCAAAATTGATTATTAATACTTCCATTGGAATTTTACAAATAGAATAAACAAAGTTTTAACATTCGTTTCAGTGTTCGTTAATAATAACGGTTTCCAAAACCAATCCCAATCCCATATAATTAAAACACGATTGTAATAATATACCCGACCCTCAAAAGTAACTTCAAAATTGTTTTTCATATTATTTGTTTAAATGGTTTATAGGTACTCGAATGAGTATTGAATCATATTATAAAGGTAATATAGGATATTTCACAAAGTTATCCAATTGCCAAACCGCTTCACGAAGTAGTTTATAACGTGCTACAATACGTTTGTTATCTTTGCGAATGATACAAAAATACTGTAGTCCGTCCATTGCAACCTTTTTGCTTATTGTAAGGTCAACGCCTGAATATGTGATTGTTTTGTATGCTTTCATTTAATTACTTATTTAATTATTTTATGTGTTATTAAAATGAAATTTTAATAAATGTCAAAAAAGGATTTTTTGACAAAATATTGATTAACCCTCAATTGCTGCTTTCACCAAATCAAGTGCAAGTTGAAATACATCTTTTTCATTTTGGTTAAAAAATGACAATGGTTTAATACCATCAATAATTTTAACAATTTCTTCTATTTCCATAATATATTTTATTTTAGATTGGATTATTAACAAGTTCAATTGCTTTACTTAAAGCGTAAAGTAAATTTAACATTTGTTTGTTGGTATCTGTTGACGTATAGAAGTCAATACATTTGCCTGTTTTAATACTATACATATCCAACGCTATGTAGCCGTTTCTAGCCTGAATTTGTACACATCTACCTGATGGTTCAAGGTTTCTGTTAAAGCGGTCTAATGCCCCTTGTAATTCGTTTACTAATGTTGTTTTATTTGTTGCCATAACTATAATGTTTTGTTTTAATTACTTTTATTTGATTACCTTACAAAAGTACGGTATTAACTTCAATTGTGGAAATAGAATTTGTTAAAATTACAATAAATTTTTATTAAGATCTTTTAACTGAAAATATTTGGTTATATGAATTGTTTTGACTACCTTTGCCATATCATATGATTCGAGAGATGTTGGCGGATGTTAAAATATTTAATAGACCGAAGATTATACTCCTTTTGGTTCAATAATTATTTTTTTAACAATTGATATATAGTATCCAACGGAGAATATACTCCAGATTTATTGTCTGCCAACCTCTCTACCTTTATTATGATACAAAGATACGGAATAAGGTTGACATACGGAAATGGAATTTGTTAAATTATTTGAATATCAATTATTTTAAATCGTTTAATTAAATTGTTTTTGTGTTTTGTACAAACGTTCATTTCGCTTACATAACCTTTTGTATTCTCTGCTTTGACTTTGTATTTTGCATTGTATTTACATTGTCTAAAAATAGGTCTCATTTGTGTGTCTGTAAACCTGTTGTAACTATAACCATCCTCAACGTGTTGTTCACATCTTAACCCCATATTATTTGTGGAATTTATAAGGCTGTTGATAACCTTTGATTTTTTTATTTGGATAGAATGGTATTTCATCGTGTGGAATTGACTGAAGTATAAAAGGTTCTGCTTCTCTCATAGCTTTGTTTTCACGCTCTGTTAAGCTGTTTAGTTGGTCTGCAAGTTCTAATATTTTACTTTGTTCGCTGTTTGGTTTATACTCCACAACTTCAATACCCTGTTCTCGTGCTTCTATAATGCGTTGTGCAATGGTTGTAGATGTTCCATACGTACCGCCAGCACCAATTATAATTACGTTTTTCATTACAATAGGTTGAAATAAAAATCCATAATGTCTTTATTAGTATATGAATTATCAACATACTTAATAAATTTCTTTTGGGCTTCTTTTTTCATATCATTGAAAAGTCTTTTACATTGATTGAAATTACCATAGAGATATGAATCAATAAGATAATCAAAATATTCTGATTCGGTTGTAAAATCCAACCCTTTTGCTAATGTAATAAGATTTTTCTTTGCCATGATATTTTATGTTTTTATTTGTTTAATTTAATTACAGTGTAAAGATACGGTTTAACAACGACATTCTAAAATAGAATTTGTTAATTTATAATGTTTATTTTATGCATCTTGTGCCGTTTTTTGTCCTAAATAAATCCAATCGCTACTATTTGCTACAATACCATATAACTCAGATTTTGCTAAATCTTCTGAAGGTTGATGATAAACGAACATTTGTAGACCCGAAGTTCTGTGTTGAAATACGTGTGCTTTATTTTTCATAATAACTTGTTTTGTTTAATTATTTTGATAGTACAAAGATACGCTTTAACAGTGATATACTAAAATGTAATTTGTTAAAGTTTTGACATTACTTCTTTAGCTATTTCAATACCACAAGTAAAAATCAAACGATTGTATATTGTCTTTGTTATTTCGGCACGTTCTTTCAATAGGTCTTCTGTCATATACCCAAGCCTATTTTGTTGACGTTGTAATGATTCTAAATCATCAATCCTATTACGCATACCAAAGAACTTTGCAATGGCTATACGAGCTTCTGTGTGGTCATTATAATCTGTTAACAATGCCACGTTGTTGAGCATTTGTTTATATTTAATTTCTTGTTCGCTCATAATATATTATTATTATTTACTTGTTTTTTATTCTTCGTTCAACTTAGCAATTTCATATAGTAGCAATGCAAATTCATCTAATTCATTTATCTTTTTATCTAATTCTTCTCTCTGTTTTAATAAAAGAACAACTTCGCTATTTTCTGAAAGGCAATTAAAATCAATCATAATATTTATATTTTAACAATTATCAATTTGGACTATATAATTAATTAAAATTAAAGTGCTGCATCAAGAGCTTCCTGAATATAAATTTTTTGGAACTCATGTAGATTACTTGAATTTTCCATTAACACTTCAAGTGCCGCAAGCATTTTTGGCGATGCAGCAATTAGTTTTGCATTTGCTTTATATTCTATTTCATCAATAAACGTTGAATTTATTGTAGCAATTGTAGGATATGTTACAACGATATTTTCATTTGTATTTTTTGATTGTATAGTTGGATATTTATCACCACTTATAAACCATTCGCCTTTTGTAATTTTAAGTTTTTTCATAAATATATTATTAGTTTAAGCTATAACTAAATAAGTGTTTCTATCTTTTAGATTAATCATCATCATAAAACAAAAAAAACGTGTTTCAGTTGATTTTAAGTAAACGACCTTTGCATTGGTATCTTTTGACCTCATGTAGATTGTATCAGAATCGGTATGACAATAATGTTTTTTAAATGGAAATTTGTTAATAAATTCCAAATCCATTTCTTCACAAAATGTTAAATAATCTTCACGTGAAATTTTAACACGTTGGGTATACACTGTACCATCTTCAGACCAATGTTTTTGATAGCTTACTTTATACGGATTTTTCATAAAACATTATTTATTTATTTCTACAATTCCCATAATAGTGAATCCTAACCCCTCAACGGTCTTATCACCCCACACTGTAGGTATTAAACCAACTTTATTTATTTCAAGATTAAGAAGTTGTAAAACTGCTTCACCTACTTTTATTGCGCATTCTCTTTCTGACATAATATGTTTATTTGAATTAATTAAATTGATATGACAAAGATAAGCTTTAACATTGATGTATGAAAATAGAATTTGTTAAATAAAATAATATTTTACCATCTTGATAATTTGCTGTTATATTCTTCAGCGGTACAAATTTCTAATTCAACATACTTTTTTTTGTAATGCCACCAACCATCACAACTTTGTTCCCATATTAAAGTTAAAGCATTTTTAACATCACATTGCCTTAAACATGGGTAGACATTGTTTTGTTCTGTACTGATTCCACGATTATTTAAGAATGTCCTTTGAAATGACATTTGGGATAAATCACCATCGAGAAAAAAATTATATTTTTCTTTTTCTGACATAACTGATTGGTTTATTTATTTGAATTATATTACTATACAAAGATAAGCTTTAACAATGATATATCGAAATAGAATTTGTTAAATAAATTACGGTGCAGTAGTCCAATAATAATATTCACCATAAAAGTTATTACGCTCTTCGCCTGTTTCGCTGTCGATGTTGTACTTTTTATATAAAGCTTGCCATACATCATCATTTGGGAATAGAATCGGATGGCAGTCCTCACAATGACACTCACTTGCACCATCCTCAACATATACATCGTGTTCACTTTCAATACGCTTACCACAAAAGCGACAAATATAAACACCACCATCATTTTCCCATTCTTTAACATCTGTATCAGTGAATAGTATTTTACCATCCATATTTTCAACAATAAATTTTTCATCAGCATTACCCATATTTTCTATTTCCCTTTCAAATACATCAAAAAAGATGTCATTCTTTTTGTTGATAGTACAAATGTGTGTAGCTACACTTGTTATAATTTTAAATTGCCTTTTCATAAAGCGTTTGTTTTATTAATTTGTATATGCAAAAGTAAAGAAAAGGATTCATTTTCACAAACCATTTTTGTTAAAGGATGTTAGATACTCATTCGAGTATTGTTAATTATAGGATAATAAATTGATTAAAAAAATCGTTTACTTCTTTGGATTCTTTACCATATTTTTCACTAAGTTTATCCAATTGTTTATCAAGTTCTTTATATTTTCTACATCTCCTATCAGCGGTTTCTGATAGGTATTTGTATACTGTTAGATGATTATTAGTTGTTTGTACCATATTATTAATTATTCTTCTTCATCTTTTGGAAATTCATAAAATTCACTATTGATTATAGCATCAACACATTCATCCATCAATGAACCTAGATTTTGATCCAACGAGAAGTTTTCATCAATCTCAGAATAACAAAAAGCTACCAATGGACTTTTTTCTTCTGCTTCACTAAGTGCAACGTGTTCGGCTCTAAAAACAGGCGTTCCATCAACTTTTGAATCAATATCAATGTTAAAAATGATATAATCCTGTTCGTTGGTTCGTTGGTCTACAACTTCAATCTCAAAAAAATTCATTTTATTCACCGCTTCCCACTGTTGGGCAATTGTTAAATCTGTCATAACTATTTATTATTTATTTGTGAATTTAAAATTGTTGAATAAACATCAGAGACTTGTCTGTAGAAATAGTTAAAAAACCATCAGAGACTTGTTTATAAAAGTGAGAGACCTTAAAAGGTTTTTCAATATTCTCTTTTAATAATTCGGAATAAATGTACATAGATTCTGAATCAAAGGAAACAACGCTAAAAGTGTTTATTTCATCCTCAACATAAAATCGTAACCCTATTTTTAAAAAGTCTTTTTTCATAACATTGTTGCTTTAAATTGATATGTAAAAGTAATATATTTTAATCGTTGGTACAAATGGAATATGTTAAAGTAATTATTTACATACTCATTCGAGTATCTTATTCATATTTTAAGCAATTTTTTGCGGTTGGAACGGTTGAATAAACTTCATTACCGTTTTTATAGACTTTAAAGCCTACTATTCTATTAACTGCATTCATTTGAATGATTCTTTGTCTTGCCTGATAACATATTGATGATAAATTCAAACGCCCATCGTAATACATTACAGAATCACTACCACAACCCTCAATAGGATATTTCATATCCCAATTCATTTTTCCATCAACCCATTTACCTGTTGACATTTCATAAAAACGTACATAGTTTTTCATTTATCAATATTGTTTTTGTTACTGATTTGATAATTAATATCATTTTCCTTTAAGAATTTTTCACATTCATCTGAATGTATAAAAACGTTAATATATGCCCCATTGCGGTATGCAGGTTCAAATTTAACACTTCTATCTTCACGGTATGTGAATTTTAACCATTCGTTTATTATAATTGTTTTCATAACCAATTTTTTTTAATTAAGGTATTAAAGTAAATTTATATTCACAATCATCAATAACACAAAAAACCGTTTGATAAGAATAAACATCTTTTTCAGGATTATATAAATTAGCAAATACACAATTGTCGTGAACGTTAAAAAATTTAATTTCTAAACCGTTTCTATTGGCATGCTTCAATAAAATATTTATTTGCTGCAATACTGTTAACGTTTTCATATTTTGTTTGTTTTAATTAAATTGATATGTAAAAGTAATTCATTTCAACCATATACCGAAATGGAATTTGTTAAATAAATTACTTTGTTTTTTAACAAATTCCATTTTCACGAATGGATTCAAAAGATTATCTTTGTTGTATAATTAAAAGGAAATAAATCAATTCATTAAAAACTTATAAGTTATGAAAGCAATTTTAGTTAAAGACAACGATTTTAAAACCATTGGTTTTGAAGTTACAACGGACGAAGGTAGCCGTATTTTCAATTACGGAATTTCCCCACGGTCGATGAATTACACAAAGGAAATAGATGTTAAAAAATACCTACTCAAAATTTTTGAACTTGTAAGACTTGAAACGTTAATTTATGAACAGGAAAGATTTGTTAGTAAATTTTTCGATGTAGCATCAAAAAACAAATTAGTTAACAGTGTTAAAAATGCTGACCCAACTATTAAATTAAGTGCTAAATTTCAGGAAAGTGACGAAATGATTAAACAAAATAAAAATGAAATAAAAAGAATAATTGATAGCTTTATTTAACTAAACTTGACATAAAATGACTTTGCTTAACCTATATTGATAGAAATATGGGTTAAGTTTTTATTAAGTTTTTTTAACAAAAAAAGTTTAGATGTCAAGGAGACCATACTTCAGGATTTGTGCATCCTGTCAACCTCTCTCATCCATTATTGTAATACAAAGATACAGAAAAGGGCTTACTTCTGCAAACCCTTTTTGTTAAATTAATTTATTTTTTATTTTAACAAATCCCATTTTATTCCATCATTCAATTCAATTCTTTTATTCATTTTTTCAATTAAATCCATTGCAATAAAATGAAATTGATGACTATCATTTGTTAATTCAAATTCTGAAAAAACATTCAAATTAAAACGGTTAACTTTTGTTTTCATAACCAACAATCCGTTTTTATCAAATTTTGACTCTTGAATAAAGACCTGATAATGCTCAAATTTACTTTGCGCTTGTAGGTTACAAAGAATGTTTTCTAAAGCGTTTAAAGCACTGCTAAACGTGTTTGTAACACTATTGAACTTTCCACCTGTCATGTTATAAACTTCAATTGTGAAAATAGATTTCTTTTCCATGATGCTATATTGTTTTGATTTCGATGTAAAAGTAATATAATATAATGGATTAGTAAAATGGAATTTGTTAAAATAATTAATTTGTTTTTTAACAAAAAGCATTTGTTTCGTGTTGGTTAAAAGCTTACTTTTGTATTATAAATTTATTAAACGAAAACAAAATGAAATATCCAAAAGCTCAATTTGACTTACTTGTAAACGGTTTAAAAGTAGTAGTTAACCATTACGGAATAACTTCTAAGGAAAAATGTTTAACCGATTCTATGTTACATGAATTACATTTTAAAGTCTTTGTAAACTACAACTATTTAGTTAATAATTCAAATGTTAATTTAGATTCTGATGGTGTACGTATTTTACCATTAACCGAAAGTTTTGAGTTATATCCAAACAATTGTGTTGATGATAACATTGAAACGGCTATGAAAGCAGCAATAAAATTAATTTTTATTTAACAAATAAAAAATATGTTAACACAAAAGCTTATTAAAGTTCAACTAAACGATTTTGTTTTTGTAACAACTACAAAATACTATTGGTTTTTACAAAATGGAATTTTAAGATGTGGCGAAATTGGTCGTTTGATTATAATTGAAAAAGGTATTGAACCATATACCAATGGTAAATGTAATTTAACAAATAAACTAATTGTTGAAAAATATATTAGAGAAAATATTCGTTTTTATTAACAAATTCCATTTTGATATATCAATGTTAAACACTATTTTTGTATATCAATTAATTAAAACGAAATAATTAAACGCTTTTAAAAAATATACTATTATGATTAAGACAAGTGAAAAAATTGCAGTTGAGAATTACCCTTGGGGATTTCGATTAAAAACCACTTTGTATGATTCTATGGAATTTAGCCCTAAAAAGGGTTACAGGCACGTTACACAAACTATTGACCCGAAAACAGGTAAATTGTGCGCACCAAAAAAATCAACTTATTACGCTTTGTTGGTTCGTTATTACAACGATGATAACCATATCAAAACAATGGCATTTGATTTTAACGGTATAGAATCAATAAACAAAGGTTGCAAATTTGTTAATGAAAACATTGAATTATTTGATAATAATGAAATTCAATATTTTTATGGTTATATCAGAATGATGGCAATAGTTGATTTAAAAGCTAACGTAATGTATTGCGGTTCAAAATTTGAAGATTTAAAACCATTATACGACCCATTTATTGAACTATGTGAAAAAGGGTTATCCAATGGCTGGAATTACTTTAGTGAATTACAATTGGATGTTGAAGCTATTAAATCGTTGGAAGATGTTAATTACAATCCATTCAGATAAAAAATCTGATTTAATTTAACAAAAAGCATTTGCAGTTGTAGATGCTTTTGTTTACTTTTACATATTGAAATTAAATAAAACAATTTAAAAAATAAAGTTATGAATACAATTAGTGTTTTTGTTGGGGTGGATGAATTTATTTGTAAACAATTTGATGGCGGAATTGATATTTGGGAAAAAAACATTTTTTTAGGCGAATTAGAAGGCGTTAACATTCCTGATGCAGAAGATAATGATGAATTAGAAAATTTTAATAAAGAGGTTGAAAATTGGTTAGAAGTTAATTATTATAATTCTAAATCAATTGATTATTAATCAAATAAACAATATACGGCTATGAACTTAGAACTTAAAAAAGCGATTTTCAATTATATGATTGACAACCACAAAGTTTTTCAACTTGTTAACCATACGAAAGAACATTTCAGTCAATACATTTATTTACCAAACGGTGACTATTGTATCGGTGGAATTGAGGTTGCAGATTTTATAAATGCAGTTGATAAACTTTAACAAATTCCATTTTCGTTAATGGGTATTTTTCATTACTTTTACGTATTGAAATTAAAGAAAACAAAATTAAACAAACGCCTTATGAAAAAAGTTATAGCATTCGTAAAAAAACGTTCAAAAGCTGAAAAATTGGTATTTGCCTGTTTAGCTTATTATTCAATCGGTTTATTCATAGCAAGCAACCTATAATAGAAACAAATGAAAACACTAAAAAAAGTTAATATAAATTTAGTTATCGCATTGGTGGTTTTAGTTTTATTCATTATAGGTATTTCACAAGCGGATTTTTCAAACCATTTTAGTAACATTATTTGTAAATAAAATCATTATGAGAGTAGAGGCAAAAAAATACATTGGAACGTATAAGGTTTACAGAGTGTTTAAAGTAAGTCGTCGACGTGAAATTTTGAGAAGAGGTTGTACAAGAGAAGAAGCAATATCAATTGTTAATAGATATGAAAACAGTAATCGAAGTATGGTATGTTTTGATAGGCAATTTACAGCGGACAAATATTACAAATAAAACCCTTAACTTATGGAAACAAATTTAATTACTTGGGGCGATGGTCATAAACGGTATGTTAAAGACTGTGAAAAAGCTGAAATTGCAGCTTACGAAAAAGCATTTTATTTTGACGATGTTAAATTAAATGACATACCAATAAAACGGAATTTTTAACAAATAAGAGTTGCGGGAATGAAATATTTCCCGTATCTTTGTAAGGTAATCAAAATTAATTAATCAAAAATAAAATGAAAAAATATAACAGTCAAACAGGTTGCTACAAAATTGATATTTTTTTAGATGGTTGTTATATATGTAGTACTGAACAATCCAAAACATGTAAGGCTGCAAAGGAACGTTTTAAAGAAGTTAACGTACCAACGACAATGAAATTAACAGCACACTTTTTTAAATATTAACATATTTCATTTTAAGGAATGAAGTGAAAATATTATCTTTGTATCATAATTAAAACAAACAGTTTTTATGAAAGCAATTATTAGAGTGACAGGTCAAATTAACGGGAATCACAAACTTGTTAATAATTTGGGTGGTTCTATTTTTAACAGAAATGGAATGTTTTATTCTTATATTTTGTATTATAATACTATTTCACAAGCCAAAAAAGCAATTCAATATGCTCACAAGCAATTAAAAGAAGATGGTAGTGAAAAGTATAAAGATAATAGTGGAATGTCTTATGATGCAAGCAGAGCACAAATTGAAATAATTTCAGTTGAACAATTTAACAAAGAAACTCTTAAATATTAATCATTATGAAAAATATTAACCCTACCAATTCAAGTGAAAAACAAGTTGTTGAACATTTATTATTTTTAATCGATGAAATTATTCTAATGTATGCATTAAATAAAAATGTATTCTATTTAAGACCTCAAGGAATGAATACAATTATTGAAAAAGCGGGTATCAATTTAATGGAAGTTAAGGTTAATGAACATCTTTATACATTTGGTGGAATTACTGAAAAGTTTTACGATGATGTGGTCGAATATTTTTCCGATTTAGAATCATAATTTAACAAATTCCATTTTCACGAATGGTTTAAATATAGTACATTTGTGAACATTAAATAATTAAATAAATCAAACACAATGAAAAAAGTTTATATAGATGAAGAATTGGTTGAAGCTTACAAACATTTAATAAATGTTAAAGAAGCAATAGACATCAATACATTATATATGTGGTTTGATGATAATGAAATTGATTACAGTAAATTGAATGAGTTGGATATGTATATCTATTACATAAAAGCGAATAGTGAACAAACGTTAATACCACAAAAATATGTTGGTAGTACTTACAACGGTGAAAAAATTGAATGTATTAAAACCGATTGTGAAGGAAATTTAACAGTTGTTACGAATAAAGAGCAAAAAATATTTGAGTGCTATTGTAGTGTTCCAAACGAAATGAATGCAGATTATTTACTTTGCGAAATTCAACACGAAAGAGGTATAAACGTAAGCAAATATTAACAAATTCCATTTTCACGAATAGACAATTTAAACTATCTTTGTGATAAGAAATTAATAAATAATCAATCGTTATGGAAACAGATAAAAATATTTTAATTGAAGTTCAGTTCAGGAAATTTAAATACGGGAATAAAGAAGTAATTGCCGTTTTTCCGTACCAAATTGAGGGGGAAGATTATGTAGGTTCTTATATGCGTGTCGAGCAACATTCTGTTTGTAGGTGGGATATAAACGACTTTACATGTAATGCAAAACCATCAGAATATGCAGACCTATTGAAAGAATTAAAATCAATCGGTTACGATGTTAAAATCGTTACACGTCGTAATCATTCACGTTATTTGAAAGAATTATATAAAGAAAAAATAAAACGTTATAACCAACAATTTAATTAAAATAATATGAGTTGGAAATATATTTTTAACAGTTCGCTACGCCCATCGATGTGGGGGCATATTGATAAGGCAATTGAAGTGGCAAAAATTGCTGGTTATGAATTTTTAACTTGGAATGGATTAATATATACGATTGAGGGAAAAGTAACAAGGTTTGATATATCAGATTTAAAGTAAAATAATTTAAATAAAATACCAATGGCAAAAACATTAACATATAAGGATAAACAACCTTACAAAAAAATAAGCAAACAAGAAAATAAGTGGAATTAATTTTAGAATCCTTTAACACAATAAATGTTAAGGGATTTTTTAACTTCAGTTAACATTATTTTATTCTATATAACGGAGAAAATACTTTAGTTTTGTTACGACTACCAACCTCTCTACTCTTATTTTATGATACAAAGATAGTGCTTTTCATTGGTATTTCAAACCCGAATTTGTTAAAAGAATATGTTTTATTTAGATCATTTTTTAACAAATTACATTTGCTTTGTATTGGTAATTTCACTACATTTGTATATCAATTAATTAATAAATCAAAAGATTATGAATGATAGCGAAGTTTGGATTGAAAGTGATTTGTATATCGATGCCCAAAATAAATTGGAAAAATTGATGGGTGTATCTGAATACGAAAAATTTTGTAAGGACTACAACAAAAAAATGATTGAACAACGTTTTTTAGAACAACTACCATTTTTAACAATTGATAGTATTTTAGAAAACAAATACGGACATTTCGAAACATGTGATGGGGATTGTTCAAGTTTTTCATATTTCGGTGTATGGGTACGACAAAATAAATTTCGTTACGATTTAACAATTGATACCAAACGTTACAACGGTCAATTTTTTAATCCATATTACAGCCAAAAGTATGAAAATTTAACAAAGGAGAATGCACAGTATTTGATTAATTGTGAAGCTGAAAGAATGAACGAAATTGGTACTTTTTACGTTCCTTATTCTGTAATTGTTCAGGAGTTAATAAAATTAATTTAACAAATCCCATTTTCGAATACCAACGAAATACATTATCTTTGTATATCGATTAATTAAAACGAACTAAAATAAACGCCTTATGAAACTGACTGACAAAGAAATTGAAGAGTATAAAGCATTAGCAAAATTTGAATCTGATGAACGTGCCAAATACAGAAAAGAACAGGCTATAAGAATTATTAATGCACGTAAAGAAATGAATGAAATGGTTAAAAACTTTCAGTCTTTTCTATTGGAAAATAAATCCCGTTTAATTGGGAAAAAATTGTTTGTAATGGGTGGTAATAGAACTAAATTTTTTGATGAATTTTTCAATGAATTTACTGAAAAATTTGGCTTAACATTTGAAAACAGAAAAGGGTTACAATGGTTTTTTCTTGATAAAAAAAGTGATTACACCTCTTTGGAAATTTCAATATGTGTTAACGGTGGCTATTATTCAGGTGGGGAACACAAATTTACAACCGCTTATTGTACGTATGTTAGAAAATCGTTTTTTGACTTAATTATGATTGATTCTGACAACAAATTTGTTGATGCCGATGTAGAACCTCGTTTAGAAAAAGAATACAGTTATGAAGCCTATGAAGCTGCAAAATTGGCTATTAAAAATTTGGAAAAAGAAATAAACCTAATTCAAGATAAAATTTCTGAATGGAAAAAAGAAATACCAACGGAACTAAGATAAAATACAATTTTATTTAACAAATTCCATTAGCAAATTATAGGATAATTACCTATCTTTGTGTATCAATTAAAAGTAATTAAACAATATAAACAAATAATATTAACATTTAAAACTTATGGCATATGAAAAAAACATTTTAACAGCTAAGTACTGTATTGGAGTCGATGAACTCAACAATCCTGTTTATGTAATTCACAACGTTTAACAATCGCCTAAAAACACACGAATAAAATGGAACGTAACAAAGGACAGCCGTAAAGCTTAAAACTATAAACCCGTAACCGATGCACTACATTAGAAATCCAACCAAAATATATATCAAAATATAATAACATAAAATTCCTTTCAACACAAACTTTTAATCAATACATTTGGGCGCACAGATGCAAATTAGAGATAAGCGGTTGAAAGGGATTTTTCTTTAACTTCTATTAACGAAAAATTTCACATCGTGTTGGAGAAAATACTCCAGTGTTTAACCTGCCAACTCTCTCTCTTATTACAATGTAAAGATACAGCAAATAATCCATATACCGAAATAGAATTTGTTAAAAACTAAATATTTAATTTAACAAATTTGATTTTGAACAATGAATTAAAAAGCGTACATTTGTATACAATTTAAAACAAAGGAATTATGAAAAGGACAGATTTTGATTTTAACAGTGTTTGTACAGCTTTGATTGTATTAGTTCTTATTGTTTTATTTGGAATTGCAGCCGTGCAATGTGATAAGACCAACAGAACACCTAAAACAGGCTTGACGTGGGTTAAAGATGCTAATGGAATAGAACATTCAATCAAATAAAAATTGTTAACGAATTTTGATATATTGGTTATTTTATATATCTTTGACCTATCAAATAATTCAATAAAACATTACGATTATGAAACTTGGAACTGAAACAGGTAGTTTATTCAATCACTTGATGTCAAATAATGAATCTAAGCCAGTTGTGGGTCAAGGTGCAACTATTTTGCATTGGACTGATAGAAGTGCTTATGAAGTTATTGAAGTCTCTAACGGTGGTAAAGAATGCAAAATTCAACGGTATGACCCCGAACGTGTTGATGGTTTGGGAATGTCAGATAGTCAAGAATATAAATACGAAAAATTAACAGAAGAAGTTCGAGATTTAATTTTTCGCAATGGTGCGTGGCGGTTCAATTGTACTGAAATTGTTTTCACAAAAGAATTTTTAGCAACGTGTACAAAATTTGCAATTGCATTGAATTTAACACCTGAACAAAGATTAGAAGTTTATCAAGGCGAAGTTTATCCATCAAAAGTTGTTGAGGGTATTACAAAATTCAAAAAAGTATATCCAAAGGCAAATATTATATTTGGAGTTAAACGTGAATATTATGATTATTCTTTTTAATATCCTTTAACAACTTTCATTTCGGACTATTATAAAAAAAGCATATCTTTGCAATACAATTTAAAACAAATAATTTATGAAACATTTGGATTTAATACAAATGATTGACCGCAATGGCGTTAAATTTATACCTATTATGGAATTAGCAAAAATTGCAGGGTATGAATATTCAACAATTCATTGGAGTGGTAAAAAGGGTGCTTCTGCAAGCTATAAAAAAACTTTTAGCTATTCAGATAATTTAGGCTTTTATTTGGCGGTTGAAGATGACCATTATTCATCCGATGAATATCTTGAAACAGAAGAGATTGTTGAATTTAACCAATGGATTTTATTTCAAAAACTTAAAGAATGGTATTTTGAATTGGATTAAAAAGATTATTATTTAACAAATTCAATTTTCATATGTGATAGCTAAGCAGTATCTTTGTACTATCAATTAAACAAATATAATCAAACAGTCATGATACAAATTAAGTCTTTAAATCCTTGTTTCAATCCATATTCGTTTAACAATAGAGTTGTTAACAGTATTAACCTTTATTCTAAAACAGGTGAAATAACATTTTCAAGGCGTTGGTTTGGAAACAATAACATTGTTAAAATATTAGAATTGCCTGTTGATGAAATAGTTAAAAAACGTAAGATTAAAGCTGATGGTACGGTTTTTTGTATTTCTCAAAGTGATTATAGTGGAAAAAATTGGGATATTTATATTCCTGAAGAGATGTTAAACTTTGGTAATGGTGAAATAACTTTAACAGGTGAATTTCGTGAACCTTTTCTAAATGGAATTGGAAAAGTAGAATATAAAAAAGTTTACGAAACACGTACATTTAAAATAACAGAAGTATGAAAACATTTAACAGAACATCACTACCCGAAAGTATTAAATACAACGGATTGGTTTATAGTAATGATTTAACGCTTGCTAACTTATGCAAATCAAACAATGGTAAAATAATTGAAACCTATGTTGAAATAAACTCATTTATAGAACACAAAAATGCTGTAATTGTTAAAGTTTTGCCACGGAATTTGAAAGGAAAAACAGATTTGTATAATCAACCGTATCAACCAACAGAATGGATTTATAGTTGTAAATTTTAACAAATTCCATTTCCACGGTTGGATCAAAACAGTTATCTTTGTGGTATAATTAAAAAGGAGGATATATTATGACTGAAATTACTTTACTTAGCATTAAGAAAAGAATCAGAGAATTTGATGGTGTTGTTAGACCAATGGCAGAATATTTTAATCAACCACATTATATGATGATTTCTGTAATACTTCAAAATATGGGGTTTGTTAGTTGTAAAAATGATAACGAACAAAAAGAAATTGATAAACTATATCTATTACTTGCTCGTTTGCGTTCATTATCTGAATATTATAACCAGTATTTTGAAAATTGGGTATTCAACGAAGTGGATATGATTATAATGGGTGAAACCTGTAATGAAGACCAAGAAGATTAAAAAATGTTAACGGACTTGTATAATTAAATTATTATCCGTACATTTGTATCAGAAATTAATAATGTATTAAATAAAAAATACAGGTTAAACAATAAATGCTACCAATCCTAATGCGAGAAAAGCGGATGCCGATGAAATAAGCGGTTCGTGTAATTGGTTAGTTAGGGGGAACGGAATTGGAAAGTGGTGGTAATAACGTGTCGAGCGACTGACAAAATATTTAAGGCCGAAACCATTTTTATACTTGTTACAAAGAGTTCTTTTAAAGATTGAAACAAACAGAAATATTATATTACAATAGATGCCTGTTTACCGCACGTTCGGATTAATTCCGCCAACCGATTAAATTTGGTTTTTATAACGTTGATGGTTGCATCTTTCGGAATTCCGCTTTTCGGATTTGGTGGTAAGACTCCAGACCCTTTCAGCACTCGAACTCGATGCTTATGAGATTATTGGTATAATGTTTCTGAACCTTATTACAGCGAGGTTACTTGTTTTCAATAGCTAACTAATCAGCTTCACTGTAATGGATTTAAAAGAATTTTTTGGAATTGGGTTGTGTCCTTTATTGGATGCAACCCTTTTTTATTTAACATATTCCATTTTACTATACCAACTAAAAATAGTATCTTTGTATATCAATTAAAAATTAAAACAACATGAAAACTATATTTGTACATATATCAAACATTCAAGCGGGTGACACCATTATGCTAAATGGAAACACAACAACTGTTTGTAAAAATAACATTGGACTTGCAAAAGATGACCTTTTAGGTAAATCTTTATTTGGTGATAGTTATAAATCGGGTCATGTTTTAGTTGAAAAAGTTCTATTTCCTAGATGGAGAATGATAAAAAACGAGGATGGAACATTTTTTCAGGAAAGATTTTATAATAAATAACAACATGAGTAAGCACAATCACAGTTCAAGTCCTTCAGCTTCATTATTATGCAAGTGTGGTAGGCGTGGGACAATTGCCGAAGATATAGCAGGTATTTGGGCAGGTAGACAATTTAAATGCCCTGATTGCATACACAGAGAACACTCTAAACCTTTAACAAGTGAAGAGTATTATGAACAATTTAACCGTGTAAAATAATTTAACAAATATGATAGGAAATTTCATTTCAATACAAGCCTGTATTTCTCATTTAGAAACACTTAATTACGTTTATTATTTAACAAATAACGGACACGAAAAACACATAAAAAGAATGTCAACCGATACAGTAACAATTAACACTTATAGAGACGGTTCGGCTTCTTATGTAATTGATTAATTTAACAAAAACGGTTTTGATTGTAATGATTAAAACCGTACCTTTGTACCATAATTAAAACAATATACTACTATGACAAAGGAACTTGTAACAATCGAATTTAGATACAGAGATAAACCTATAAGCGAAGCTTTTAGTGGGCACGAAACTAAAACAATTACAATTGGAGTGTTTGATACCTTAGATGAAGCAATTGTTGAGGGAAACAAAGCGTTGGAAGTCTTTGAAAAACATTTCAAACTTAATACTGCTTGGAATATAAAAGATAGATTTAGTAAGAATGGAGGTTGTTTTGGTGCAGCTAAAAGATTAATAACACCATTGGCATATTTACAGACACCATTTGATTTTTACGCTAAAATAGAAAAACTTGCATATTCAGATGTTGAAGAAACTATATTGGAAGTGTTGGAAGCTAATAAAAGATATAAAGAATATGAAAATAAAGAAGATTAAAACACTAAATAAATAATTTAACAAAAAGGATTTGCAGATGTGAATCCTTTTCACTACTTTTGTGTATCATTTGATTAGAGAGAGGTTGACAGATGAAAGGTCTGGAGTATGGTCTCCGTTAGATATATTAAAATAATGTTAACAGTTGTTAAATTTAACATGCTACCACAGTAACGTCGGTTATCACAAAAATTGTTAACGGATTTGCATTATTATATGTTTTATATTACTTTTACACACGAAATCAAAACACAAATAAATTTTAAAGATATGAAAGCAATTGAAACATTTTTTGAAAGTACAAATTTTGACCACAAAAACATTACTAACAAAAGTAATATTGTACTGACTGAAAGTAATATTGAAACATTGGAAAACGAGGGTGCAACATACGAACTTCTCGAAACATTAAATGTACCTGTTTTTAAATATCGTACTCAAATTACTATTCACGGCTTGTTTCCAACGTTATCTAATCATTATATCGGTGGTTATAAGAACTTGTTTCAAAACAAAAACCTATCAATTGGCGTGAAGTATAATGCAATTGATAGAATGAAAAAAGAACGTATTTTCAATGCTATAAAAGGTTTTTTAAATGTTGATGGCGTATTTGAAAATAAATGGCTTGTTGCTAATAATTCAACTGAATATAATATTTATAAATGTTCAGGTTATTTCAATACGAGAGCCGAATATTTAACATTGTTACCAAAATACGAAGCAGAAGCAAAAGAAATAAACGAAAAATTGTTTTTTGGAAATGTTCAGGTTTATTCAGCTCAATCTGTTCATGGCTATTTTTTGGTTTTAGCTTTAAATATTGGTGCAATCAAAAACGAAAATATCGTACCTCTAATTGAAAATATTTGTGGTACTGATATAAATACCGTTGAAGCAAAAATATTAGCAGATAAGCAAGCATACGAGCTAAAACAGGCTAATATTAAGTTAGAACGTGAAACAGCACAACTTTTAAAACAAGAGGCTGCAAAACCATACTTCGACAAAGCACACGAATATATCAAATTACTTGGCTATGAAAAACAACCTATTCAATTGTACGATGGGTTAATCATACTAACTCAAATAATTGTTGTTAATGAAAGTTTTGATATTATCTATAAATTCAGAAAATATAACAAAACAAAAGCACAAAAGCAATTCAGGTTTATAAACGTGGAATATAAAAACGAAATTCCTGAAATATTGGAGTTTGTTTATAATGGATATTCAGACAATAAAAGCACACGTTCTGAAATTATAGGATATGTAAAAAACACAAATAATAACAACAACCCAACAAACGAGAAAAAAGAAATGAAAAACGAACCAACAACAACAAAGGTAAAAGAAACAACCAACGAACAAAACAAACCAACATTTACAAACTTAATTCGTGTGGTCGAATATTCAGAAAAAAGTTTTGCAATTGTTGGAGATACAAAACCAATTAAAGAAATTTTGTTGAACTTAGGTGGTAAGTACAACCGTTATTTAACTTGTGGAATCGGCTGGATATTTAGCAACAAAAAAAGAAGTGAAGTAATGCTTAAATTGAATTTGATTTAAACATACAAAATAAAATATAAACGCCTGTTATATCAATGGGCGTTTTTTATATCCTGTAAGCTCACTGTTTAACGACTACGAGCTTTTAACCCTCTTCAGGTGCAATCATACCAAACATAAAACAAGTGCTTTAAAACGCCTTAAAATCAATCAAAATCTTTTAACAAATTCCATTTTAGAATATCATTGAATTATACTACTTTTACACACGAAATCAAAAACGAATTTGGTTTCTTTAAATTTTAGGTTATGTCGAAAATTAACAATACTTCAAAAAATTTGATTAATACAATTAAGTTAATTAAATCCGACGTTGCAGCAAGTTTAAACTGCAAGGTATTAAATTCACAAATAACAATAGATTTTTGTAATGGCTATTTATCGGTGATGTTTGAAAATAAAGAATTTAGATTTGACTATATTGTTAATCAATTTTCTGATGGTTATATATTTTATTTAGAACGTATACATGATTTTAATGAGTAGAATAATATTTTATTTAACATAAAGGACTTGTGAGAATGAGTCCTTTTTTATATCTTTGCATTATCAAATAAGAGAGAGGTTGACAGAGAAAATAATCTGGAGTATGTTCTCCGTTGGATATAATACCAAAAATGTTAAATTATATATTTTAACAAATTACATTTTCAAATACCAATCAATAGCAGTATCTTTATATCGAAATCAAAAGCAAACATACTAATTCATTATTATATTATGGAAACAATTAATAAAAGTAAGTTATTCAAAAGGGCTTGGTATTTAACTAAAAATCAATTTGGTTCTTTTTCTTTCAATCTGAAAAAAGTATGGAAAGAATTGAAACAAGCCGTTAAAGATGCCATAAACGCTTTAATTGTGATTGAGACTGAAAAACAACCGCTTTACTCTAACGGATATAAAGCTACCAACGAGACATTAGAAAACTTCTACAGGTCAAATTGTTACAAAGGAGATTAAAAACCAATATACTTAAAAATTCTTAACGAATTTGCAATTACCAACCTTTTATACTACTTTTATATCGAAATCAAAAAATAAATATTATATCATGAAAACTTCAAAATCTTTATTCTCTTTAATTTGTCAAAACAATGTTGATGTTTTGAATATGATTAACGTTTTTTTTGATAAGCAAATATTCAAATTCACAAATACTGTTTTTACGGACTCTAACAACGGAGATGAATATTATATCGTTAAACTCTTAAACGGCTCTTATAGGCTACTTAAAATGTTTGTAGATGTCGATTGCGATGGAACGTTTTATCATGCCTATTTTTATAATGTTCTACCAATTAAAGAATATTCTGTTGATACGATTTGGGAAAATTCACTACCTTTATTATTTAACCATTTACGGATTGTATCTAAAGAATAATAAAAATAACAATTTAACAAAAAGGATTTGCAAAAGTAAGTCCTTTATATTACCTTTATATCGAAATAATAATAAAACAAGTTATTAACTCACCAAAAAATTAACTATTATGAAATATTCAGACATTGAAAAATTATTGGAACGTGATTTTAACTACACGGAAACATTAGCTGTGTTAAAATCCAACTTAATGAAGTATTGGAGTTGGGGAGTTTCAAACGTTCAACTTGTTGGAGTGCAATTACAGGATAAAAACTATGTGACAGGATTACTATTGAAAGTAAACGCCCACCATCACAAATCGTATGTTTTAATTACATTAGCGTGGGATGATACGTATTGTGTCTACATTATCAATAACAGGGGCAAAATATTGAATGAATATAAAGATGTTTATTTTGATATGCTTGTTTCGACAATTGATGACAGAATAGAACGGATTGATGAATATGTTTGCTAAAACAATTTGGTTTTTTAACAAAAAGCGTTTGCTGATGTGAACGCTTTTCTTTACTTTTGTAATACAATTTAATATTTGAAGTTATGAAAACATACAAAATTTATTCGGCTCGTTTGGAATATGGAAAGTATAACAGATACAAAGGTACTTATTTAGCTGATGATGTTAAAGAATGTATTGAGAAATTTAGAAAACCTTTTCCTGACGGTGGTTTGAATCTAAATCCGTTTTATGCTGTGATTGTTGAAGTTTCCGAAGATGGTAAAACTAAAATTGTTCACAACGAACACTTATCATTCTGTGAAGAATAGTTAACGAATTTGCGGGAGTTAATTAATTCCCGTATCTTTGTATCAGAAATTAAATAAAACACAAATAAATGAGAGCAACTATTGAAAATAGCTTTGAGCTAAAAGAAGTATCTAAAGATGGAAATCTTAACAATTTCACATTGGAATTTAACCTTTTACTTATAACCATCACAATTTCAAAGGATGAAAATATGTTGCGTAAATTTATGAATGACAATTTTAAAAAATCAATATTTTTTAAATACGGATTCGGAGCTTCGCATATGTGGGTTAACCAAATTAATGTTAAAGATAGATTGTTAATCGTTTACTTTTAAATTAAAAAAAATATGATAACAACCGCCAGTTTAATACTCATTATATTATTAGTGTTTAACACTAAGAAAATAATTAAAGAACTTAAATAAATGAAAAAAGCAATTGTTAAATTTTTATTGAACGGTGCGTTAATTCTCGAAGCTACAGCATTTTTAACAGGTATAACACTTGCCATATTTAATATACTTTAACATATATATATTGATTAGTTAAATGATGTTAAACAAATGTAATTAACATAGTTTAAAGTAGTTTAACTTAATATATGTTAATGGGAGGGCTCCCTGACGTGGTAGTCCTACTATATCCAGGGGTATCTGTCACCCCTCTATATACGCTGCACGGTGTTTTGCAAGAATTTTTTTCCCAAAAATTCAACCTTTTAATAAAAAGGTCTTTCTTTAATTCACTCGACTTTATAATACTTCACAATTTGTCTTTCTAAAAAAATTTTCTACCATTTTTTTGGCCCAATAGTAATTGATCCCCTGAAAATTTTCAATTTTCAAAACTACAGAATATTTATTTACTAATATTTCCTCTCATTACATTTACCCCCTATTCAAAAAAAAATTTTCAAAAATATTTTATCTTTTTCGAAATCGAACTTGTTTTTTAAAAATATTGTTGGTACATTTGTTCCAAAACAATAGATGGAAGAAATTGATCTTTTAAATAGTGGTTTAAATATAGAAATTAAAATTTTAATAGAAGAGCCTAAGGAAATAAATGAAGGTAATAATTATAATTCCCAATCAAAACAGATAATTCAAAAAGATTTATATGATAATTTAATTAATACACATATATCAATTAAATCGGCTTCAAGGGTTACTTCTTGCGATTCAAAAAGTATTAGGGAATGTTGTACTGGAAAACGTCAAACAGCCAAGGGTTTTAAATGGGAATATTTAAATTAAACATACGTTGAGCAAAATATTTAACCCCACAAATTTCGAGAACCTATTAGACAAATTAACTAATTTAACTTCAACTACCATTTTTGATACAATCTATAAATATGATTTACCAGTATGGGATATTAGATTAGAGGAGATTGAGAATGATAAAAAACTTCCGATATTCATAACATCATTTTATGATTTTATTTTAAAATTTAAGTATATTCCGACATCGGATGAATTCTTTATTTATTATAAAGAATATAATAAAGATTTTTTCATGCGGCATCATTACAGTGTTTATTTAATGATCGGGTTACAGGCGAGATGTTATCGTTTATATCCATCACTTGTTAGAGAATTACATTTCATTAAAGTGGTTAGTGAATGTTTAAATAAAGATAAATATACTATAATATACAATTTAAAACTGGACATTTATGAAGGTATAGATATGATGATAATAAATAAAGGTATTGATGGTTCATATACTTCCAATCAGGTTAAAACTGACTTAGCCGATATAAAACATAATAATGACAAATATTTTGGAATCAATCTATTTGTGGATACTTATTATTCCAAGGAAGGCCGCAAAAGCAAAAAAAACCGTCACGAAGCATATGATAATGTTACATATGTGGATTTACCCATTACTATTAGTGGTAGATATGATAATATCAAATGTGATAACTTTGTTTTATATGGTTATAACAGTTATCATGAATTACTAAATAAAATTAGTTTAAATTAAAATAAGCAATAATTAAATGAAAAGAAATGATTTCGGAAGTATCCCATTCGAACAAAAAAGAATATATGTGTTGAAGATGAGGTTTGATAAATACTATTATAATGCATTCAAAACATTTGTAGAGCAAATAGATCCTGAATGGTTTAATAAACGTAGTCGTTGGGATACAACCGTAGACTGGCATCCTTGGGATGAAATAAAAGATGAGTATGATTTAAGAAAATTTAATTTTAATAAAGAAAATTATATTTCAAGTGGTGGTGTATTTGAATTAACATATTATTTGAACTTGAAAACGGGTATATTAATAGCAAGTAACTATGCTAAAGATATTTGGTATAAGTATAATAGCGAAACAAATACTTTTGATAAATATAAAATACATCAAGAAGAATGGACATTTATTAAGAATGGTGATAAGTGGGATGAATATAAATATGGTGAATTAAATAAATAAATAAATATATGTATAAAATACATCAGAAAGAAATATTTGTATATTCTATAAAATGGTCAATAGTAGGTATCATATTATTAACACTAATATTTTACTTTGCATTAATTTAATAAAAAATGTTAACCAACTTGTTTAATTGGATTTTTGTAAGTACATTTGTTGTGAAATAAATTTAAAATTATATTATTATGCCATACGGAATAATTGAATACAACGAAGATGGTTTACCAAAATGTGAGATTTGTGATAAATATTTTAAACGTGTTGCTGCTCATGTAAGACAGAAACATAACATGTTTGAAAAGGAATATAAAGCCCTTTACGGCTTTGATTTGTATAAAGGGATATGTAGCAAGGAAAGCCATGATATCGCTCGGCAGCGGGTCTATGAGAACTATGATAGATGCATAGCCAGTAATCTTGTTAATAAGGGTAATTCAACCCGCTTTGTAAAGGGTAGTGAGGGCCGTACCAAAGAAAAGGTTTCATACCAAACATTTTTATCATTATCCAAACGATGGAAAGAAATACACAAAAAACAAATGCTAAAATATGGAAGGTACTAAAAAGGAACTTATTAAAAGAATAAAAGAATTGGAGTCAGAGAATTCAAGGTTAAATGATTTAGCTTATCCAGAGCCAGTATATAATCATGGGTTTATTGAGAGGATGTCCGATGAATATTTCGATGAACAAGGAATAAGAAGAAAGATAGGCTGGGAAGATAGGGGTAATTCATGTCGTTAAACTAAAATAAATAACATAATTATGGAAAATAATAATAATAAAATAACAAAGGTAGAATATGATCGAATCATATTAGAAGAATTAATACCTATATTACATAGTAAGTTTGAAAAATCTTATCCAGATGCATTTGTTAAAAATAGAACGAATGAATTAAATAAATAATAATATATGAATATGCAAAAAATTGTAATTGTAGATGGTAATAATATGTGTAGTTTTGCGTTATCCACAAAAGTATTAACCAGATATTTTGAGCTTGCAAATTTGGGCAAACCGTATTTTTATACCAGAGGTAATCGTGGATATGTTAGGGTAGAAGATGATATGGATGATTATTTTAACGTATCTTTAAATGATTTAGGTAAAAAAATAATTGAAAAATATGAAAAAGAATTATATTCGGATGAAAATTATTTTGATTATACTACTATATTAAGAGATGATGTTAATTTGGTTCAAGCTGTAATTGAATTAAACCCTAAAGGATTAAAAGTGATTGAAATACCTGATGATGTAATTGAATGGTATATCCGTGAAGAAGATAATGGTTTTGAATCGATACATGAAGTACATAGATTTTGGTTTTAAATAAAATTATAATATGAAAGAACAATTAATATCGTTTGAAACGGCTAAATTGGCTAAAGAAAAGGGGTTTGATTTAAAATGTAATTGCCATTGGTCTACATACGATAATAATGGAGTATTAAATAATTTTTTAAGAATAGAAGATAACTTGAAAAGAGATTATAATAATTATAATTTTGCATATATTTCTAATAAAAACGAAGAATTGTTTTCTGCTCCATCACAAAGTTTATTACAACGTTGGTTACGAGAAAAACATCAAATTAATATTGATGTAGAAACACTAGGAAAAGAAAATTCAATTAAATATTCTTTTGATTTAGTATATATTTTGGAAACTCTTCACGTAAAATCATTTAAAGAAATATTTGAAACATATGAAGATGCATTAGAATTTGGATTACAAGAAGCGCTAAAACTGATATTATAATATGGAAAAAGATGTTGAATCAATTAATACTAATATAAATAATATTTTGGGATTTGATAATCCTTGGCCTTTGGACGATGTTCTAAAGAAATTACTTTGGGCAACCGAGTATTTGTTAAAGCAATATAATTACGATGGTAACTGGCACGAAGAACTTAACCATTGTGTAAAACGTGGTTATGAAATAATTAATGAAATTAAACTAATAGAATAAATAAAATAATATGAAATTAATTAAAAAAACTGAAAAGATAATAGACGGATTTGAGGGTTATACTAATGTTGGTAAAACTAAATATTCTGTTATGGATGTTTGTCCTATTAGTGATAGGCCAATTACACAAGAAGAAGTTATAGATGCGGATGAAATCTATTTATTCTATTATCAATATGAAGATTTGGGTGATATAAATTTATCTGAAATAGAAGTTCTTGAAAAATTTAGTATACTATAAAAAATTAAATAATATGAAACAAACAGAAGTATTTTGTATTGCTCACAGGTATTGCTTTGAAATAACATATGATGATATGTCCAGTCATGATATTTGTGATGAAATTCGTGAAATATATTGTGAATATTGTATAACTAATTACGAGGATGAAGATGGTGAAGTTTCGGACGAATATGATACAAGTGATAAAAGTCAATTTAATGATTTCATTAAATATTTAAAAGATAATTTCGTTTTTAAAATAAAAAAAATTGATAATTGGGTGTTAGGAGTTAATATTGAGTGGACATAATTAACATACTATAAAATATGATTTTCATGGAATTAATGACCGCTTGTTCTAATAATAATAACTGTGGTGATATTGTTATTCGTGTTAGCAATGGGCAGATTGAAGGTGTTGTTAGCCAGATAAAATTAACTGGTTTACATAAAGGGTGTGCAGTTACATTCGATAATGGGCCAGGTTATGATATTTGGTTTTATTCTGAAGATAGTTGTGATTTGAGAAAACATTATATGAAAAATTTAATTTTAATAAAATAAACATATTATGAAAACAGGAGAAGAAATAATTAAAAATCAACAAGAAGAAGCAAAAAAATCGGTTCTATCACAAGTAGATTTTATTATAGGTAATGGTTGTAAATTAATTTGTGAAGAACGTTTGGATCAGATGTATAAGCACGGTTGGAGTTTAGAAAATGATTCAGATTACTCAGGTGAAGAGCTTTTAAAAGCAGCTATGTTTTGTATTGATCAGAAAAGGTTTGAATGGCCTCGTTACTGGGATGATAATTATAGAAATAAGATTATTAATAAACATAGGATTGACCAGTTAAAGGTTGCTGGGGCTTTCATAGCTGCTGAAATTGATAGATTACAAAATAATAAATATCAGCAACATTATGAGTGATATAGCAGTAATTAAAATAAATGAAATGCAAGAGATACGTGACTTTTGTGATGGAATATCTGAATTTGGTCATATATTTCATTTAGATCCGAAATTATTGGACGAACCTTTTAATAAGATACTTGAAGGAATATCGTTAATACACGGAATGATGAATGAGAGTTATGAAATGTAGTATATATAAAATTTAATTGAATATGAAAAAAATAATATTTATTTTGGTACTATTATTTAAAATAATAAAGTGGCCAGTGTTCATTTGTTTAAGTATATTGATGTGTATATTATCTGGACATTTATTAAATTTGTTTAGTGCATATTTTTTTAATTTTCCATTACAAGTGGCTGTTGTTATGACTAATTATTGGTATTTTTTATTGGGGGCATTTTTAATGTGTGCCTCATATTTATTATACCAAATAATAATTGATGTTATACCGATAATTATGCGTTCATTAAAAAAGATTGTTATAGATTCCAGGTATATATCAGAAAACATCAATAAAAAATAATTGTTAAATAATTTCGATTATAATAATTTTTTTAGTACTTTTGCCTTATCAAATTAAATAATTTAACTATATGAAAACCTTAAATGAACCTTTAGCTGATAGTGGTATAATACCATTAGTCGAGATTGCAAAATTACTATATCCTTATTGGGATGATAGAGATGAAGATAATTTTATTAATTTTAATAACCCTGAATTTGATGATAAGGGTCGAATGTTCGTGTCGTTTACTGGATTTGGTAGTAGTTCTGCTGGAGTTAGTGAATATTTATTTTTTGAAAATGGACAATTTAAAAACCTTCGTTGTGATTACTATTGGACAGGTGACTATTACAAAGAATCAATTGAGGTCTGTGAATTTAATCAAATACTTTTATTAAAGAAGTTGATAGAAATAGGTGCAATAACAAAAGAAGAAATAGGTTTATAATAAATATATGAAAAACTTTTTAAAAAACCAGTTTACAATAACGTGGATAATTTGTCTTATTGTTTTTATTGGGATAGCGTTTGTTCCGAATAAATATACCACTACAAGGAGTGAGAAGTGTATTGTGATTGATCGGATGGTATTTCAAACTGGTAGGTTTAATGAAACAACTCAGTTTTCTTTGGTGTTAAAAAATGATAAAGGAGAAATATGTATCGGTGACGTAGGAAAAACTAATTATTTTTCGACGAAAGTAGGTGATCATACTGATTATATGCTTAGTGATTCTAATTTTAAAAGAGGTGATAATATAATAAATATACTTTTTCATAGTATTATCCCATTGATATTAGGTATTTGTTGCGTTATATGTTTCTTTATTTCAATATTTGATATTATATAAAAATTTAAAACTATAGTATATATGAATATTACAACTGCATTAGGTTTTATAATGGTTATTATTATGTTTATTATTATCATCAATATTGGTGTTGGGTACTTAATAGAAAAATATTTTCATATTAATGAGAATTTTACATTTATGGTGCTTATATTAATTGAGGTTATCGCTAGTCTTTTTATCGCTGGACAATATTTAAATTAAAAAGAATAAATATATGAAAATTAAAACAATTTACGGCGAACCAGTTCTTGAAGAACACGTTTCAGATGTTAAAACTGGGCCAAATGTTGGAAAGGCATATGGAACTCACAGAGATAGGAATCCTGATAGGGACTGGAGTGAATTACGTATTTCATGTATGAGCGAAGCCAAAGAGGTTGAATTAACTTTTGAATTGCGATTAATTCTTCTATGTGATTTGGCCTATGCTTATGGTAATAACACAAATAAATTTATGAGTAAAATTAAAGAATTTGAATTATGAACAGATATTGGATAATATTTTACGAGGCTAAATATAGAAATAATGTTAGTAATTTTGGATCTTTTACTTTTATTACTTATAATAAATTTTTAAATCAAGATGAAATTGAAAATGATATTTCTTATACTGTTGATAGAGAAAATTTTCTATATATAATCATTGTAAATTTTAAAGAGGTAAATAAAGAAGAATATGAAGAGTGGAATAGATAATAATTTTAAATTATAATTATATGAAAATAGAAACAATAGGTGATCAGGTAATTGTATCGATTACTTGTCCGAAATGTGAAAAAGTATTTCAGAATGTAGTTAAATTAGGGGACTGGCTAGATTTTCTGAATGAAAAGAAGTTAATGCAAAATTGTTTTCCATATTTGAATGTAAATGATCGCGAATTATTTATGTCTGGAATGTGTGGTAAGTGTTTTGATGATTTATATAGAGAGGTAGAATAATAATTATGAAAAAGTATATTTTCCCTATTATATTTGTAATAGCCGTAACAACTTGGGCTTATATTACATATTGTCACGATTACGGTAATCCGTTTAGAAAACGCGAATACAAGGAAGTTGAAGTTATTAAGATTTTAAAAGTTAAATATGCTGAAGTAAACACACAAGATTATTTAGGTAATGTTGTAACTAAAAGGTATTTCCTCTATGATGATGGTTATTTGCAGGTGGTTAATTTAAAAAATTATATATCATTTAATGAAGGCGATACTATTACTTGGACTGAAACAATTGAAATAAATTAAATTTAAAAATATAATATATGTGGATAGAACATGATTTGGTTATGATTCCTGTTGATTATACAAAAGATAATTGGAGAACAATTATTAGTATTGATTCATTTGGAAAAATGTTTGGACAAAAAATTGATACGAACATAGTTTTTAAAGATTGTATTAAATAATATCAAAAAGGTAACATGGTTAAAAATGTATTGGTTGAATATGAAAAAGGCTTTTGTGGTGAGCGTGAAAATATGGAGTTTTTTGAACAGATGATAATAAACCAAGATAACACTATTAATATAAAATTAGTATGAAAGAAGAAATAAAAAAATAACAATTTTTGAAAAAGGGGATAATGTAAAAGTTGTTTGTTGTGGTGTGAATACATGGGTATTTATTGCGAATTTGGTGAAGAAGTAATTTTTAAAAATAAGTTAACATAAAATGATTTATGAAAGACCAAATGATAAGTTTCGGAACAGCTAAATTAGCTAAAGAAAAAGGATTTGATATATGGCACGATTATTTTAATGTTTATTATTCACACGAAACGGCTAATAAGTATTTAATACCAGATTACTATTATACCGAAAGATATAAACAATGTAAAGATTTTGGTTTTTCATTATTTGATTATCAACATCCAATTCCTCTATTTGAACCGTACTATATAGCTCCGCCACAAAGTTTATTACAAAAATGGCTTAGAGAAGAAAATAATATATATGTGACGATTACAGAAGACTTTTATAATATTGATGGGTGGTATTTTAACATATTTCATGGAAACTACCCAGTTCATACGCGGATAACAAATACAGAATTAAATATACCCCCACTACCGAAATATGAAGATGCATTAGAATTTGGATTGGTTGAAGCATTAAAACTAATATAATGAAAAATAAAAAAAATTATCCTTTAAATGGTAGTCCAATTTGTCCAATGGACAGAGAGATTTGTAATTCACAAGATATGGATGGTTATACCGAATGTGGGTCTTGCCAACGTTATTGTAATGGAGTTAGAAAAACTGGTGGTATGCCAGGATTGGAATTGATTTATAAAAGTATTAAAACCTTAATTGGAAAATGGTAGATCCAAATATTAGAACAAAAGTGGTTCATTCAAAATCAAAGGATGCATATAACGTTATTGGAACAAGGCTTGGTAGTAAATATAAAATATGTAAGGTTCCATATTATGTTTCAGATAATGATATTTTAACTGAACGCGAAAAAAAAGAAGCATTTGATCACGCAAATTTTATTAGTTATTGCTTTAATAATTCCAAACAAATTATAAAAAATATATGATAAACGTAGATAAAGAATTAAAAGAACTATTAGATAGCGCATTTTATAGTTCTACAGGGTGGGAGTGGTTTATTTTTATCCTATGGGATATATTTGTACCGAAAAAGAGAGATAAACTAATAGATGGGCTTAAAAGTGGTATGAGTTGGACATATGCTTATAGGAATGCTAGAAATTTAAAATAAGTTAAAACAATTTTATAATTAAAAAAAATATATTACATTTGTAAAAATTAAATTTTAAACTTTATATTATGGAAATTAGCGGTGGTTATATAAAAAATGATTTTGAAATACGCAAATATTCTTATCCAAAAATTAAAGCATATAAAATAGATGGTACTTTTTTGGACACATTTTATAATGATGTTGAATTATTGATGTTTCAGGTTGATACATTAAGACTTGGTATATCAGACCAATTCTATTTAATGTGGAATGACATTAAAATAACGATTGATAAAATGGCTAATTTAAGTAATTGGCCGAATGGTATGTTTGACCTAACTGGCGTAGAATTCTCTGAGTTGTTTAAATTAAGAAAAGAATTATATAGTAATTCGAAATAATATGAATCAAAGAATAGTTAGAAATAGCCGTGGAGAAGAATTCACGTTAACCGAGGATGAGGAAAAGTATATTCGTGCATTGGAACGAATAAGTAAATTATCTGCTGGAAGAATTAGGCTAATGGCAAATGGTGATATTTCTGTACGAATAAATGATTCTTTGTATGGTGATAATATTGATTGTAGCGTTAATGTAAATATTTCATGCGAAGGCGGAGATGGTGGAGACAATGAATAAAAATAAACTAAAAATCAAATAAAAAACTATGCCTGCAGCTAAAAGAAGTTTACCAAAAGCCATAAAAGAACCAAAAGTTGTAAAAGCAATTATAGGGGTATGTTATTGCTCTAAATGTATTAACAAAGGTAATGAAATAAGTGATCATATTTTTTTATGTTTAGCGGGTGTTAATACACCATATGGTAATCACTCAGTATTAAATTGTATCAAATATAATATATTATAAACGAAATGGATGTACAAATAAATAAAGTGTTTACGGTAACACCAAATGATGTAAAAATAGGAAAATATACTCTTTCTGAAATTATTTCTGGAATATATGATAGAACATTAATATGTGTTCAAAATATTTCAATAGAACGCCAATCACCAGTTCCAAATTTAGACGATATTGACGTTGATTTATATTCTATTCTAAATCTTATTGAAGAAATACAACGTTAAATTATGAAAACAAGATTTACTACCGAAGAATTCGATTTATTTACAATCGAGATAATAAATAAGGGATATAGAAAGTGTAATGGTAAATTACATAATGAAGACTATTATTTTTATAAATCAATTTTTAAAACAGATTACGATGAATATGGCGATAGACGTTCAGTTTGTCAATTATTTTTATCTGTATATGACTGGCGTAAATATATATTACATGATGTAAAAGAAGATTTCTCATTTACTTTTAATATTGAAATATCAAGAAATTCAAACGAAAGAAATAGTTTTATATTAGATAGCAAATTATTTATAACAATTGAAGATGCTGAGAAAACAGCGTTGGATTTATACCATTATTTTGATACTAAATTATCTTTAATGACAAATGAAGAAGAATAATAAACCGTTTACAGTTGCGAATGTTCGCGATATATTAGATCAACTTGATCGAGAAGAAATAACATACAGCCGAATGGTAGAACTTTTAAACGAAGTGGCTTTTAAATGGTTTTATACAATCTAATAATCCGTAGAAAATTTTAAAATAAAAAAAATGAAACCAATTGAATTTAAATTAATACCTATAAGATTTGTAATTGATAGGTCGTATAAATATCATCTATCAATTCTTGGTTTTCATTGGGGAAATTGTGAGATGGGGATGGGTATAACTTATATGAAACAAAAATTTGAAAATAGACACGAGTGGGAGCTTGGTTTACATTTTTATAATTTTCATAAACGAATAATTATAAAAACTGTTTATCATGAATTTAACTATATATGCCCAGATTGTGGAGGGTTTCTTTGGAAGCACAATTTATATTGCCAAGTTTGTGGTGATAAATTTGAATTGGATGAAGTTAAGAGAATTGATCATAAAATATTTTAAGATATGTACATAGAAACTGTTGAAGAATTAACTGAATATATTGCGGATTTAGTGGGTATATATGATTGTTGTAAGAACGTTGAAGAAAAGGATGATAACTGTACTTACGACAAATTTAATAATCCAACTTGCTGTAGGATGGGTTTTGTGCAAGCGATAGGAGAGAGAATTAGAGAAGCTGTTAAAAACGAAGAAAAATATAAGTAAATAAAAATATGGTACAAAAAAACATGAATTTTGGGAATGTAGTTGATATTACAATTGCTGAGTTTGGAACTGGGGATATTTTAGTTGGTACTGGGTATACAAATAACGTTGGGTTTTGCTCTTTCAAAAATCAAGAAGTACACCAAATTGGGTGGGTTAATGAGGAGAAGTTAGGTGCTGATATGAGATTTGAGGATATTGATTTTTTGATGGTATTCAATAAAATAGAGTCTTTAGATGTAGTAATTGAGGGGTTAATGAAAATAAGGAAAGATTTTATTTAATATGAATAAAAAACTTAAATTGGTATTAACCAGAAAATGGTTTGATATGATATTGTCTGGCGAGAAAAAAGAAGAATATAGAGCCATCAAGAAGTCAGTAGTGTCTTTGTTGTTCGATTGGAAAGAATCGGGCTTATCAAGAGAACAATTCACAGAAGATTTAAATGAATATGGTGATAATTCAGATTTATGGGTATTTTTAAAGGATTTTAATGATGATATGACTTTCTATCATGCATATTCAGCCAATAGAGATAAATTTGATATAGAATTTCTATCAGTCTCAATAGGAGAAGCAAAACCTGAATGGTCAGATAACTGGAAAGGTAATGTATTTATAATTAAATTAGGTGAAATTAAATAATTTAATGATTATACATTCTGTTGCGATGTTGACGTTCTTTGATTCTATAGTCATTTAAAAATTGAGCAAAACTATCAAAGTTTTTAATTTCGTCTAAATACATTGTATTTGTATTTCTCAACATAAACTCCTTAACGTCTTGAAATGACATATCTTGGTTTACAATACCTAAGTCATCCTCAACTGAAAATCCGTTTTCACCTTTTAATTCATCAAAGAAAATATAATTCACTTTGTTACCTTTATCATAATCAGTTAGTTTATTCTGGTCAAGTGAAATATCAATATTATCACTACCAAATTCATCATACTCTTTTATTATTCTTTTGTATGATTCTACTATTATGTGCTTTAATTGTGATTCGGTTACTAACATTTTTATAATTTTAATATAAATAGTTAGAAAACATTAATAAACTTGTTTATAATAAAAAAATATCGTACATTTGTATCGAATTAAAATAAAATATGCGAGTATATGGAAAATACAATAGTAGAAGAATTGAGTTTATCCGAAAAACTTAGAATAGTTCTTGATAATATGACACAGGAAGAGTTTGATCAACAATGGGATGAAATTAAAGCGTTAAAGCTTGAAGGCCCACTGATGTCTGATGTTGTTGAATTTTTTAATCATAACAATGTGAAATATGAATAGTGTATTATTTGAGTGGCTTAGATCCGAATTTCATGATTCAAATTTACCAAAATATAAAAAATATTTTGAAGATTGGGTCAGTAATATAACCGAAAACCAAATTGAAGGCTTTGAGAACCAAAGAATAGGTCAGATAACCAAATCAAAATATATATAATTAAATGAAATCAATTGAATTAGCAGCAAGCACCAGATATTTGAGTGACTTAGAACTCCCAGAACGAAAAAGAATAAATCCATCGTGTTATATTGATTGGGCAAATTTTGGTGCAATAGAAGCACAGAAATGGTTTCCGATAGATACACTTACTTACCAAGAAACCGATGGCTTAGTATTTTTAGGTAAAAATAAATATGGCTGTGTAACTACTGCCAGAATTTCAACAAGGGGAATTAAAGCGGATAATACAAATATTTTACCATTTACAGAATGGAGACCATTAGAAAGACATTAAATTAATATGCTAATTATAATAATTAAATAAAATTAAATGACCAAAAAAATTAGTTCAACTGGTAGCGAAACGGTTACATTGCCATTAAAAGAGTATTCAGAATTATTGGAATTCAAGAAAAATATGGTGGCCGACAATTGTTATTATCTCGATGGTAATACAATTTATAACACGGAAAGATTTATTTCCACTGATGAGGCCATCAAAATTTTAACCGAAAAAAGCCAATCGTTCATAACAAAATTAAGAGAACAAAAGAAATTAATTGATAACCATTCAAATATAATTAAACAAATTAAAGAATTATCAATTTCTGATTTTCGTAAATTCAGGAAAAATAAATTAGAAATTAAACCTGAAGTTCCAACAATATACAGTTACAGATTAAATTTATTTAAAGAAACGTATTAATATATGGTTTATAAGATGCTCCAATCAGAGGTGGAAAAATATATTCAAAAAGAACTCAATAAAATTGATTCGAAATTAGATGTTGAGTTTTTTAAATTAAAATATTCTGAACCACAAAGGTTTTACCACAATTGGAACCACATACTTGATTTGGTTGAAAAAAGTATTAAATTAGGTAATGACTATAAAAGTATAAACTTATTATTAGCCATTTTGTTTCATGATATAATTTATATACCAACTAAGGATAACAATGAATTTGAATCGGCTTTTTTGTTCTTAACTTATTACCCAAATAGCACAATTGTTTCCCAAGCGATTTTAGATACTAAAGATCATAATGTAAGCAATAGTAGTACAACTTCAAGACTTTTATGTGAATTAGATATGTCAATTTTATACGATGATCTTGAAACATTTATTAAATATGAGAAAGGAATTAGGGATGAATATTTCTTTGTTCCAATTGAAACTTATATCGAAGCCAGAATTAAATTTTTAAAAGAAGCAATGGTAAGTGAAGATAAAATTGAATATATTAAAAATTTATATAAATGAAGAAATTTGAAGAAGTAAGATTAGAAAAAGTGTTAAGAGCTAATTCCGATGGCTGTCCTGTGTTCAGAGAGTGTTATGATAATGAAACATTAATGTCATTTGTTAACGATGGTGGTAATTACGCATTTAATGAATGGTGGGTAGAAGAAGGTTCAAAGATATTTAATACCTGGGTTTTGAATAATAAAGAATATAAAGATGAGGGAACGATATAAATATTAATATAGGTTAAAACATTTGCTCGATTGAATAATTTGAGTTACATTTGTACATAATTTAAAAAATAAATAAGATATATGATAATTCATAAAACGAAATATATTAAAGGTATAATGTATGTACCAGATTCGGTTGATATATGTCCTAAGGTTTGTAATCAATATTTTTCCGATGAAAAGTATCAAGATTGTTGAATATTTGGTAAATATGAACTTGGGACGGTTGAATGTATTAAATCATTTGAAATAACAGAAAAAAGTTGGTATATAAGTCAAATACCAAAATTTGATCCACAATTATATCGAATTTATGAGATTAATGATGAAGGAGAAAAGAAATCTTTACAAGATGAAGATGGTACTATTACATCAAATTATTTTGATTCTTTAATGAAGATAATTATGGATGATTTTTATTATTGTTTAAATTATTACGGGAGTGAAATAGACTAAAAATCAAAGAATATGAGTAAAAATTATAATGATATTAATGAAACAATGGTTTCTAAAAAAGTCAGAGAAAACTATGAATATATTTGGGGGTTTATTGATGATAAAGGATATAATGAACAAGATGGTTGTAAACCTTCTAAATTTTCTGAATTTTGGTATAGTGAGGATGAAAATCATTTGAATAATTTATATGATAAAGATTTTACTGTTTTTGGTTATCGTAATATCAAAAACGGAAAGTGGAGTTATCCAAATTTAAATGAGGCTCTTTACCCAGAAGTTAAAATAGCATTGGATAAAGGTTATGATAAAGTCAGTATAAAAGAATGTGTATCTTTATTAGAAATTTTATATACAAAACCAACTGGTAGAATATTAGAACGATTAATTAAAGAAAAAGTTGATAATTTAAAACAATTTATTTGATATGATAGAATTTTCAATGAAATTAGAAGAGTTAAAGAAAGCAGTTGAACAATTAGAAATTGCTGAGGCTAACGGATTCAATAATTCATATGCCGCATTTCATTTAATAAGTCTTGGTGATGACTTATCAACTACCAATGCATCACATGTTTGTACGCTCCCTGGGGTTAAGAAAAAGGTATATTCTAATCGTTGGTCAAGATGTGGATTAGAATGGATTAGTAAACATAAATTTGATAATAAAAGTAAAAATGTAATTGAAATATGAAAAATATATTAAAATTTATTATAAAAATATTCTATCACCCATTTACTCATAAGCCAGAAGATTTTAAAATTAAAGTAGTTGAAAGCTGGTTTTCAAATAAATATGTTACATACGAGCAAGCATTACAAAAAGCAATAATAACTTTAAAATTATGATAGATCAATATAGATTAGACTTGCAAATGAACAACGGCAAAACTGAATATTTAATGTGTGCCGCTAATTGGGTTAATGATGACGAAGATTATACTCATAAGCCATATAATATTGATAAGGGGCTTGTGTTTAGTGGACATCGACATCCACAAATATTTGAAACCACAAGTATCATATATCCATTTAGTATTTATGGTAAATTAACCACACAAGGTTTTCTAACCACTAAAAATAGGTTCCTTAATCGTGCCGAGGCGTTGGTATTAGTTCGTGAAAATGGACAACTTAAACAACCTCTAATTGGTGGTATGTTAACATCTGAGGATTTATGGTAACAGAGGCAGATATTAATTGGAACGGATTTTTCACCCTAAAAAGTATTAAAAATATTAAAACTTTAAAACAGTTTTATAAAGATGCTTTGGTTTTATCGAAAGATTCCCGTGTCGATATATTAAGGAGTTGGACTCGCGAACGTTATAATGATATAACACCTGAGGAATATATAGAAAAAAACATTTCACTAAGTTGTCATAATGTTTGTATTGATAGGTGGATATGCCATAACTATGCAAATTGGGCAAGTAAAGAAGGAGAAATTGGTAGTTCAACATATTCTAATCCAAGTTTATTTTTATTTATTTTCTTAGAATTGGAAGATTTTTATTTATTGGTTGAAAAATATCACTTAGAACATTTAAATAAATAATAGATAATAAAATATGACAAAATTGGAACAGAATAATTTAGACACACAAATTATGCTAATGAGTGATATAATTCAAAATTATAGGAGCATTATATATCATATTACCGAAAACGGTAAAGAACTCATGAAAATAGTGAGATCTGGAAAAACTAACAAAACTGAAAATGTTGATGAAGTTATTTTTACCAAAGAAAAAAATAAGGCCATGTTTGATATTGCATATAATCTCTCAGAAGAGAGTAGATTTGAAACACTTGGTATATTAGCAACAAAAGCTGTACCTGATAATTTTAGCAAAATGAAAATATTAATTGAATTACAGAAAAAATAAATATGGAAAAAGATTTTGAGAATTGGGATAATTTACAATATAGGTTAACAACTTTTTTTGGTATTTGTTCATGCCAAAGAAAGTTAAAAACAATTATCGATAATTTAGTTTCAATTAAAGAAAAACTGATTGATAGAAATTTTAATTTTACTGGTTCCGAATGGCTCATAATTGCTATATTGGATAAAAATACAGATTCAATTACTCACGGCATAAATTGTGAATATCCAATTATTAATGCTGAAAATCCAATGTGGAAATGGATCGATGAGGTGAAAGATAATCCTAATTAAAAGACAATTAAAATAACCTACCTTCTCGCATAAAATTCATCATAAACTCCCTGAGTTAATCCGAAATCTATTAATACAACAGCATCCCCACCATCTCTTTTTACGATCCCGTAAGAAGATATTCTAGCAACGTCGCCAAGTGGCATATCATAATCCCCAACTAATTCACCCAAATCAGACATCCATTCATTTTCATTTAGCATAGCCACATCTTCTGGGGATATCTGGGGTTGCCATCTATTATTTTTAAAACGTTTTGTTAAATATGGATCAACTAAACTTATATCAAAACCAGTTAGCTTTCTAAATTCTGGTTTTGAACATTTTCTTGCCAATTCCATTTCAAGAAAGCTATCATTATCATCTGTTTCAAAAACTCTTGCTGCAATTCCATAATTTTGAATATATCCTTCAGATTCAACAGAATTCTGTGCAATACCCTTTGCATTCTTTGCTATTTTAAGTACCTTTTCATCATCTATTTTATATGCGATACGCCCACTACCAGAGCCTAATTTCATAAGCCTTGAATCACAATATCTAATTCTTTCAGCAAACGAGCGTAATTGTTTAAAAGTTTGTATATCAAATGAAATAGGATAAGCCATTTCATTGACAGTTTTTTTAATTAAAGTTTCGAGATCAGATTCATTTAGACTTATCATAGAAAATGTTTTTAATATAAATACTTCAAAAGTTGGTTTTTACAAATATTATCGGTACATTTGTTTCGAAATTAAAATTAAAAAATATCACCATATGAGAGTCTGTGTAAATTATTTGTAACAAACCAATTAGAATTGTTCCAATATCTTTTTGATAACCATTTTGATGTTTTTAACTGGATCGGAACCGATAAGGCTATCGATGTGAATACACTCAAAAAGAAAATATATAAATAAATGAAATATATATCCGATAAAATTTTTAACGAAATAACATCTTTGGAAAATTTGGTTGATATAATGGGTACGGATTCCGAGGGTCGTAAGTATGCAGCAATTGGCGAAACAAAATCATTCCTTAGTAGATATAAAACATTTAAAGAAATACTTGAAACTGATTTATCAGAATTTACATTTGATGAAATACTTAAAATGGATGAGTATTTTCATAAATTTAAAGATGTGATTTATAATTTAAATAGTTATGAAGAACTGTTGACTTGCTTAGAATATGAACAACGAATCAAAAATTTAAAATAATTATGAGTATATTTGATAAACTTAAATCATTCGAATTTGATAAAAATAAGAATAAAATATACGGAATAAAAAGTGCTATCATCTGGGGTAATACAGAAACTGGTACATCACCTATTCTTTACATTTCAAAACCAAAACACGTTTCACAAGAAGACTACAATGAGTTACTTAACTCGATTGATATTCAATTTATAAAAAAATAATTTTATTATGAAAAAATATATATTACTAATAGAAAGTGAAAGTGGCGATAATTACCATTATTTTATCGAATGTAATTTTGAACCAACAACATCCGAATTAATCCCATTTTTATTTGAAAATGCTATTGATAAAGATAATAATGAAGTTTATGAACACATAGTTGAACTTATTGAAGTGAAAAATGAACTTTTTATTAAAATTTGAATTATGGGTAATAACAAACATTTGGTTAGAGGAAAAGATATAAAATCGAATATTTGGGTAGAAGATACTATTTTCGAAATTATTCGCGATAAATTTTTCATTAATTATGGTGAGGTTGATGCTAAATCAGTTGGTAAATTTACAGGATTAACAGAAGATACTGATTTCATAGATTATACTATTCAAGAACCTAAAGATATATTTGAAGGTGATATATTGAATTTGTTCTATAATGAAAAATCAATCACATGTGTGGTTGCTTGGGAAATATGTGGGTTTTTACTTGGTTCACACTATTTTGAAGATTCATATATTTGGCTTACTGAAGTAATGGAAAACCAGGGTGATTATTATTGGATTAGGGGGCTAAATTAATTGGAAATATATATGATAATCCAGAATTGTTAAAATAAACTTAATTGCATATGAGAAACGAAGACTGTAGACAATTGTTTATTAATAAGGGGTTAACTTACAAAGATATTAATAAATCAAAAATTGTTAAATTAAAAGAGTTGATAGAAATAGAGTTATTGGAATTCGGTAAAACTCATACTGAAATTACAATGAAACTAATGAAAAGAGGTTCAAAAGGAAAGGGTTGTAAATTCAATGATGATGGGACATTAAATAAGTATTTTTTAATGGTTAATGGATCATATTTTAGTGATAGAGAAGCAATATCATTTAATCAAGATGGTTTTATTGGTTTTGCTGGCTGGGCAGATAGTACTAATGTTCAACCTATGTTGATTGCATTTAATAAATGGTTAGAAATAATATAATAGTAGTAATAATAATTTAAAAAATTAAAGTAATGGGAGGATTAGTTCTTTTTGATAGTAGTATTGGGTTTGGTATAGTATTGGCTATGCTATTTATGGCATTTATTCTTGCTGATATTTTTGAAAATGGGTATTCGGCAATAGTATGTGTCTTAATATTTATTGGATTAAATTATTTTTGGGGTAATTTTGTTTGGTTATCAATATTTACGTGGTTCAATGTTGGTAGTTATTTATTTATTGGTTTTTTATTTTCATTATTAAGGACTTATTTTAAAGGTAAAGAGTTTAATAAACATACAGGTCTTTTTGATAAAGATGGGGAAAAGAATAAACTTTATGATAAAAATGGTAATTGTAAAGATGGTTTCGAGTTAAAAGATAATATTTTTAGATGGTGGTTTTTATTTCCAATTAGCGCATTAAATTGGGTTTTTGGCAATTTATTGGTTAATCTATGGGATTTAATCTATAGTAAGGTAAATAAATTATATGAATTATTATTTAATGGAAAACAATGTTAGATTTAAAACAAGCGGCAAAGGAAATAAACGAAATAATAGAAAACAAACGTAATGAATTACAATTGACTTTTGAAGAAGAAGGGCATATATATCATATGTTGGATAGAAATGGTGTTTTAAGATCAGACTTTCCATCTGTTTCAACTGTTATTAAATCATTCTGTACCGAATTTGATGCTGATGGTAAATCGTTACAGATGTCTAATGGGGATTTAGATGCTCAGAAAGTTTTATTAGAGCAATGGGCTTACTCTGGAGAATACGCCAGTCAGAAAGGGTCATATGTGCATTACGAACTTGAAAAATATATTCTTAATAAAAATAAGATAAATAAAATAGTCAGAAAACCAATTTTCAACATTGATAAACAACAAACAATTGACGGTAATAATATGATATTGGCTGGAAAAAAGTTTCTTGATCTGATGGAAAGTCGAGGGTGCGTTTTATTAGGGACGGAAGTTATATTAGGATCTATCGATCCAGAACTTGAATATGTTGGCCAGGCAGATAATTTTTGGTTATGTTACGGAAAATATAAAAAGACTATTGGGGTTTTATTGAGCGATCATAAATCTAATAAAGTTAAGAACTTAGAGCCACAAAGATATAATGGGATGCTTAAAAGCCCGTTCAATGATTATATAGATTACGCCTTAAGTCATTACTATCTTCAGCTTCCATCCTATGCAAGGTTGTTTAAAAATATGCTTATCGGTTCTAAATATGAAGATATTCCACTGCTTGGTTGTATTGTTGATTCATTAAGAGACGATGGTTCATTTCAAGAATATCGTGTACCAAAATACTTTATAGATGAAATCATGAAAATGAACGTTAAATCTTATCTTAATTAACCTACCAAACTTGTTTTATCCGAAAATTATCAGTACATTTGTTTTGAGTTTAAAAGAAATATTTATTAATCATGATAAAATTTAAAAATACCATCGATATAAATGATATATCCGACTTCAATTTGGTTGTTGGTGATATAATTGATGAATTTCTTGAACCATTATGTGGAAATGAAAAATAATGCATTATGTTGGAAACAGAAGAAGATTATGAATTATATGGTATTGATTCGGATGAAGGAGTTTCTTTTATTTGGAAAAATAATATAATGAAACTTGTTGATAGGGCGATTGATAAATTTGGTAAAATAGCTGAACATTATTTTCCTGAAGATATGGATTATTACGATATAACTTTAAATTATATGCGAGAATGTTGAAAATTAAACGGTTTATATGTAAAAATATTCTTGGACACAAAACATCTACTGAATATACCGATAGTGGATATTTAATTTGTGAAAGATGTGGTTCTCACGAATATTACGATTTCCCTATGTTCAATTCTTTACCTTTAATTTATATACCAAGATATGTATTTAGATTAATAGTTAAAGGCCTTAGAAAAATAAAGATGAAATCATTTAAGTCAGATGATAGACCATTTTAGATTAAAATAAGTTAAAGGATTTGCTATTGTAGATCCTTTTTTCTACTTTTGTGATATAATAATTTAAAAAATATATACTATGAATTTCGATTATATTGATAATGACCCAGAATTTAAATATACGTTAATTTTTATGATTGTTCTTTTGGGGTCAATGATAACTGCTTTTATTTTATCTAATTAAAAACCTTATGATGAAAAATAAAAAAGATTATTATTTAGAGATATTTAGTTTGTTTTTAACTGATTCGGTACCGATGACTATACTTGATGATTTTATGAAATCCGATCATGATGATGGATATACTATAATCGCAGATTTTATAGGAATGCATATGAAACCAGAGATATCTGAATGGAGTACTTGTTTAGGTATTGTTGAAGCCGTTGAAATAATATATAATGAAGCTGTTATGAATGGTAATATTAAAGATATAATGTTATGAGTTACACACCAAGAATTATTGTAGATTATAACGATCTGGATAAAGTATTTAAAGTACTACCAGATGATTTTAATTATATTGACGATGCTTTAAATTTTATTCATGAGGCGTATTTAGATAAATATGCTGGTAAGTCAGAATTAAAAGGAATTAAAATAATGATTTTACATCCAGATTTATCATATTTTAATCATGAAGTTAGAAATTGTTTATTTGATTTAGAAATAAAATATTGTGAAATAATTTAAAATACTAATATTATGGAATATAAAACAGATTGGGATAAAATGCCTTTTGGTTATCCTATAAATATCGGATATGAAAAATATAAATTCATTTGTATACAAGACGATTTAATTATTTTATTTGATATTAAAACTAAAGAAATTATTAATTTAAAAGAACCCGATTTTAAAATTGACCAAGAAAAAACATATGAGAATAATCATCCTTGGATAAAATTGAAAAAATATTTTAAAAAGAAAAAATAATATGAAAATATATATAACAAAATATGCTTTAACGATTGGTATTTTAGAATTCGAAGGTAAAATAACTAGTACAAGTGATGATATGGTACAGGTAAATAAGTACGAATATTATCATAAACCATTTTGGTATTTGACAAAAGAAGATGCGGTTGAACATGCTAACAAATTAAAAGCGAATAAATTAAAAGCTTTGGAAAAACAAATAATAAAACTTGAAAAATTAACATTTTAAATATGGAAGATACACAAACAATTGTTAAGAAAACATTCAAAGATGTTCATCAAGATATCGACAACGAATTTATATTTCTTAAACAAAATCACGATACCAAAGATTTTAAAGCTAAAGGTGATTTCTTATCACAAGTAGGTTTTAAAAATAGTATTGCAACAAGGTTGTATAAGGCGATTTCTGAGAACCCATTTAGAGCACAAGAATATGAAAGGAAATATTTTGGGCAATATAAGTTTCTTTTGAAACCACAATTGGAAAGGTTGTGTGAAAAATATGACTTATATGTTCGTAATCCAGATATGTTCCTTGGAGATATTCCAGAGAAAAACGTTAAAGATATTATGGATTTCAAAGTTGATATATATGATTTACCTAATTTTAATGGCTTATCATATGATGAAAAATGTAATATTATTGAACGTTTAAAAAAAGAAATAGATATATTTTTCTTGA